>Ga0209409_1000405_pt1 | contig 44981 bp, 42 predicted proteins | sample AD_JPNMR1_MetaG_FD_184424 | JGI IMG/M metagenome (GOLD analysis project Ga0209409, IMG submission 184424) | Active sludge microbial communities of municipal wastewater-treating anaerobic digesters from Japan - AD_JPNMR1_MetaG (SPAdes) (version 2) | ecosystem: Engineered > Bioreactor > Anaerobic... | reverse complement strand
CTTCAACTCCTCCTTGTTTTAATCGAACCATTGTGGAATTGAAACCAATTAATCTGAATCTTTGATACATTTCCTTCTTTTGGTTTTAATCGAACCATTGTGGAATTGAAACTTGTCAAAAATTACCAACCTACCCTGATATAGAAACAGTTTTAATCGAACCATTGTGGAATTGAAACAAAAAAGGACTTGACAAAATAAAAAAATATGATATAATATTAATCGAATTGAAAAGGGCGGAAAAGGTGGGATATAAGGAAGGATAGATGGAAGGATAAATGGGGGGGAAAAGGGGTTTTAATCGAACCATCGTGGAATTAAATTTTTCAAAAGAATTAGCGACTATTATTTTTCTGATAATTTTAATCGAACAATCGAGAGCGTGGGAGTGATTTTGTTATCTTCATAAAGTTCAAAATAAAAAAGGATAATCACGAAGGGGTTAAAATTGATTTATTGCAGTGTGCAGAGCCCGCAAAGGTTGTCTCAATTTATTTGAATAGTGCTGTTAAAATTGAGTTAGCGCAGTGTGCAGAGTAAAAAAATTTTTATTAAAAATTAATAGTTTTAAATTTTATAGCCTTTTTAATTTTCTCAATTAAATCAGGTTTATTTGCTAATAGTTTTTTTATTAATGTTATTGCTTTTTCTAAATCAGACTTTAAATTTTCAGTATATTCATCAGATTGTTGAGTAGCAGCAGAACTGCCACATTGTTGTAAATCATTTTCTAATTGTTTAATTGTATAATTTAAGTCTTCTATTTCTGTCTCTTTTTGTTTTAATTTTTGTTCTAATTCATCGATACCTTTAACTAAACGGACAAAGTCCTGAGTATATAAGCCCATAGCATAAGCAAAAGAATCTCTATCATTTTTACTTAATTTATTTAAATCTAAATCAAATGAACTTTCAACACCCTGATAAGAATCAATAATAATTTTGCGATAATCATTTAAATAATCAGTTAAATATTTTCCAATAAAGATAGTAGCAAAAAAAGAAAATAATAAAATAAAAGAAATAATAATAGAAATCCAGATAAAATTATTGGTTTTATTTAAATGAAATATTTCACCATCATCAAATAAAATTTCAATATTTTGATAATTTATTTTTGAAGAATTAAGAGAACAAAATTTATAATTAACTTTTTGTAATGCTAATTTGATATTATTATTATATTTTTCAAATTGACCAAAAAATTTTATTTCATTTGTTGCATTATCTTTTATATAAATTAAATTATTTTTAAAAATACTTTTTTTAATAATAACTTCTGCTAATTCAATTTTAGTTGCTTCTTTTTCATTTAAAAAATTTTTTAAATCATTTAATTGTGAGAAATATTTATTTTCCTGTTTTGTTAAAGGACCAAACATAATAAACAAAAAGTTAGTAATGATAAGGAAAATAAGAACAATAAAGCCAAGCCAGGCAACAGCATTTTCACAAGCAAGAGAATCAGATTTTAAAGAGATGAATTTAAGTAATTTAAAATTTCGAACAATTCTGAATAAACGAGTAATACGAAGTATTCTTAAAAATTTAGTTGTTTTTAAAGCAGGTAAAGAAAGACCAGCAGCAGCAAGAAATTCATTTGCATTAAATGAATTATTATAATATGAATAAAGAAAAACAATAATAGCACCAATACCAGGTAAAGCAGCCATAATGTCAGTAGTAACTAAAAAAACAGAAGCAATACCTTTTTTGTAAGCAATGAATAATCTATAAAGTAAGATAACGAAAATAATATCACAGGCTAAATTTAAGCCACCAACAATTCTTAACCAATAAAAAGAATCAAGCATTTCATAAGGAATCATTATTATGATTGAAAAAATAATAAAAAATAATTCAATTAAATTAACCTGACGTTGTTTTTCTTTATATGCTTCTAATAATTCAAAATTCTTTTTTATTTTTTCATAAGAATCATTAAAAATCATAAATTTCACCTGCTTAAATAAATTTATCTTCTTTTGGTTTGACTTAATATAGTTCTGATATTATTTTTATTTTCTAATAATATTTTTATTACTGGTTCAAAATATTTATTTTTATCCAATTCGCGCTCCATACCTTGTTTTACATTTTGTCCTTTTACTAAATTTGTTGTATTAAGTAGAGGTAATTCAACTTTAATTGATTCAATAATAGCACGAATTAGATTTGGAATTAACCACTCACCTTGTTCACCTGGTGTATTTTTAAATACATTAATCTTAATTGCTAATTCAGTAGTTTCAGGGTCAATAGACCAATCTTGTTCTTTAACAACTGCTTTAAATTTATTTATAATTTGTGGATGATAAAATACTAATGGTTCACTTTTTTCATTAATATAACCAGTTAATGTTTTTTTACCAATAAGCACAACACAATAATTATATATCAAAGAAAGATAATAAATTTTTTTAAATTTAATAAAAATTTCTTCAATGATATTTGAACCACTATTTAATACATCAACGAAAATAGATTTATTATTTAATTCATCAAAAAATATTTTAGAAACTGATGATTCATTATTTAATATTTTCATAATAATTAATTTGAATATTTCTACGGATTCAGGTCTATTAATTAATTTAACTTCTTCTAAAACTTCTTCTGGTTCTTTTTCAAAAGCAAGAGTAAAGTATTTAATGCAGGAATTAAAATTAAAACCAATTTTAGGATTTTTAATCTCATCAGCACAATAATCAGCAGTAAGAAGCATACCATAAAAATTTGCTTTTGTGAAATTACGCACGCCTTCGCCTGGTCTTATACCGCTAATTTTAGTATCTTTTTTCAATGCAAGATACATATTTCGAGAAATATCAGCAAATTCACGCCAGCCTTTTTGAAAGAACTGGTCATTATCGACCCACTCTGGTTTAACAATTTTATTTAAGAATTGAAAGAATGTTCGATAATCATAAAATTTTTTATTATTCTTAATTTTTTCTGCTAATTCTGGTTTTATCTGACTAATTATTGATGTTATCTGTTCATTGAAAAATTTTTTTAAAACATTTGTCATAATTTCAATTTCAAGTGGATTAAATTGTGATGTGCGTCTTACTATTGTCTCTTTTATTTCAACTGGAATTTCTTTAATTTCTTCTTTAGGTTTTTCAGGCTCAATCTGTGATTTTTCGCTACTTATTATTGGTGCTTTAATTTCGGGTTTTTTAAATTGTTCAATATATCTATTATATATTTCTTCATAGTTTTTTTGTTTTTTAATTTCTTCTTTTGAAATGAAACTAAATAAAAATTTATTTATCAACTCTTCACTTAATGCGTCTTTATTTATTGATTTTATTGTCCTGATAAATTCTTCTAATAATTTTTTGAAATTATCTGGTGTAAGAATAATATTTGCCTTAAAATCTTTTAAAAATTTGAAACGCCATTCTTGTTCTTTTTCTGCTAATATTTTGCTTAAATCTTCTTTTGTAAAATATTGTTTTTCGTTTATATTCATTATTATTTAATTATTTTTATAAAATCTTTATTTTCACTTGCTTCTAATGCTTTACTGATAATATTAAAAAAATCTTTTGATAAATAAACTGCTTTTGTAGTATCAATAATTAACATTTTTTTTGTTTTTAAACTTTTACTAATTTGTTTCTTTAATTCATCTAATTCTTTTTCAGAACAATTATTAATAATAAATTTTATTTCTTCTTTTGATTTCTCGTCAATCTTTTTTTCTTCTTTTTTTAATGGCGTTTTTTCTTTAAAAACAGGATAATCAGGTGTAAGAGTAATTCTTGGTTGGTCGTGAATTATCTTTTTCAAATCTAAATCAATTTTTGAAATTACTTCTTTTGGTCTTTCAGGTTTTTCTTTTACTTTTATTGTGAGTTCTTTTATTATGTTAGAGAAATCTTTGAAATTTGCTTTATTTAACCACTCTTCAATTGCAGTATTATTTCCAATAATAATATTTACTTTAACATTTTTCGAACGCAAATATAAAATAACATCTTTTATTTCAGCGATAATATTATTTTTAATCCAGCGAATATTTTCAAAATCAAAATATATTATATGACATGACTGATTTGTTAATATACTTATTTCTTCAATTTCTTTTTTATCCATCTGACTATAAGCAAATAAAATTTCCTGCTTCATTTTATTTATATCACAATTATCACCAAACACACCAGAAAAAATAATCACATTATAATTGTGTATTTTCCGTAATTTAATTTCAGGTGGTGGCCAATATGCTGAATCTTTTCTTACTACACCCTTAACTTTTGTGTCAGTATAATAGCGCCGTTCAGTCGTCCATTTTTTATAATAAAACGAATCAAATGCATAACGGATTTCAAAATATTCCTGTAAATTTAATGTTTCTGTACCACCTAAAAATAAATAGCCAACATTTTTTAATGAATTATAAAATGCTTTTAATATTTCTTTTTGTATTTGTAAGTCAAAGTAATATAAAACATTTCTACAAAAAATAATATCAACATTATTAGGATAAATATCTTTCATTAAATTTAATCTTTTAAAAATTACCATTTTTTTTATCTCGTTTTTAAGTTTGTAATCGCCATTTTCTTCAATAAAATACATTTTTTTATATATATCAGGTGTTGCAGTATTTACGCACCGATTAGTATAGATTCCGCGTTCACAATACTTTAATATATCAGTATCTATATCAGTTCCAATAATTTCAATATTAGTAAAATTACTCGCTTTTATTCTGTCTTCTAATTCTTTTAATATAATTGCAATAGAATAAGTTTCACAACCACTTGCACAGCCTGCACTCCAAACACGAAATGTTTCATAAGGCTTATTTAATTTTAAATTATTTTCACAAATTTCTGGTATTATAATATTTCTTAAAATATCGAAATGTTGTGGATGCCTGAAAAAGAAAGTTTCATTTATTGTTAAAGTATTTATTAGTTTGATTAATTCATTATTTTCCTGGTCAAATAAAATAAGATAATTTAGATATTCTTCGATACTTTTTATATTGAGTTCATTCATTCTTTTTTCTATTTTTGCACCAAATACATTTAATCTATCTTCTGGAAAAGTTAACCCAGTTTTATCTTGAATTATTTTTGCAATTAATTTTAATTTACTATCAAACATAATGTTATTTAAAGTAATAATAATACGAACAAAGAATTAAAAAACCAGATAAATCAAATTTATTAGAACCAAAAATAGTCCTATTTTTCGAATAATTAAAATCTAAATTAAAATAAGAAAGAGAAAGATTAAATAAAAAATCAGAATAACCAAATTCAGCACCGAGCGTATAAGTCAAACCATTAGCGACATCAAATTTACCATAATTTTCAAATTCATCGCTTTTTATTTTACCATATAAACCACCAATTTTTCCATAATAGCGATTTTTTTCATAAGGATTAAAAACATAAAGCATTTCATAATTATATATATATAAATCGATATTAGCAGCAATAGGTTTTTTAAAGCCAACTTCAAAACCTACTTTATCATTTAAACCGAATTTAGCAGCACCACCTAATGTAATAAAAGTTGATGTATTAAATTTTTTATTCCAGCCATCAAGAGCAAATAAATTGAATTTATCAGCATTTGGCGATAATAAAAAACCACTATTTATCCCAAATGATAAACCTTCCATTGTATCAACAGCATAAATATTCATTAGGAACATAAAAAATAAAAAAAATAGTATTTTAAAATATTTCATTTAATTGGTAATTTACACTTATTATTTTTTATCAGGAATTAAAGCATCACCAACCGCAGCAGCACCTTTTACAACTGTTTTTGTTGCTTTATAACTAGTCTTTGCTGCTTTATATGGTAATGTTACAATACTACAATTAAAAAGAAAACTTACTATAATTATTAATAAATAAATTTTTTTCATACTTAAACACTTATATAAAAGAATTAAATTATTAGTCAATAAAAATATTTTTTAAAATTTATCTTTACAATTATAATTAAAATATATAAAATAATCAACAAAATTTTTTTTGAGATAAGAAAATGAAGAAAGAGGCAAAAATTTTTTTATTTGGTAATCTGATAATAAATATAGTATTTATCTTTATTGTGTTTTATTTAATTGCGACATTTTTTTCTTCTTTACAAATCTCAAAACTTTTTTATTATCTAAAAAATTTTTTTGTTATTATTTTTATTTTTCAATTCTTATTTTCTTTTTCTTTATATTTTGCTTTTTTAAAATATTCAAATAAGAATCTACTTCATTATTTATTTATCTTAATTTTGCAATTTATTATTATGTTATTGCCATTTATTTCAATCATAAAAACAGCAAATATCAATAATGATGAGATGTTAAATATTTTATTAGTATTTATTTTTTGCTTAATCGGAGTATCAATAATAAATAATTTTTTTGAGATAAATTTTTTTGATTTTGTTTCAAATAATATCGATAAATTAAAAAGTTTTGAAAACGCAAAAATTATTATTTGTCTTAAAAATTATTTAATATTTTTAGTTTGCATAATTATTTTTGTTATTCTTTTTTTAAATGATGTATTGTTCTTTTTTGTTAATAAAAAATTTCAGTATTTTGAAGTAAATTTATTTTATATATTTTTTTCATTTAGCGTTATCTTTTTATTAAGGTATTATTTTTTGTTTTCTCATATTATTTCAGAAAAAAGTTCTTATTTTTTTCTTTTGTTTATTTCATATATTTTATTGTATGCTCTCATTAATATAGCATTAAAAACACCTGATTATTATAAATATATATATTCATTAGTAATTGCTTCAACTATCGAATTATTTTTATTGTATGTTTGGACACATCTATTAAAAATACCCTATAAATTTCATTATAAAAATTACTGGAAAATATTAGTGGTTTTTTTAGCGTATTTTACTTTTACAGAATATTTTACATATAAAAATATTTATGCTGAAATAATAATTAGAATATTTTATTTTTTATCATTATTTCTATCAATTTATTTATGTCAATGTTATACGCTTGACGAAGAAAAAGAAATCAAGCGAGCAATTTTATTTTACAGAGATAAAAATTGACATAATAAATAAGTTAATATATAACAATATAAAATGAATAAAAAGATAAAAATAAAATGTTTATGGTGTAATAAACAATTTGATTTTAAAAAAACAATAAATGTAAATTATGCAAATCCAATATTTGAGGACGAACCATTATTTGTTTGTTCGCCAGAGCATTCAGAGAAAACAATTGAATTTTTAGAAAAAGCAAGAAATTATTATAATAGCACATATTTAAGTTTATTAATAGCACTTTTTATTTATCCATTTCTTGCCTTTGTTTTTAAAAAATATTTTTTAATTATTACAATGTTTATGAGTTTTGATTTTGGAATTGGCTTATTAATTTTTCCATTTACAACACCACATTTAATAAAAAAAGTAGGTATATTAAAATCAATTTTAATTGCAAAGACAATTGCAATAATTGTAATACTAATAGGTTTTTCATTATTAAAAAAAATAATATAAAATGAAAACAGCGTTAATCAGTGTATACAATAAAAAAGGAATAGTAAAATTAGCAAGATATTTAATAAAAGAAGGTTATGAGATATTAGCAACATCAGGAACATCAAAATATTTAAAATCAAAAGAAATAGCCAATCAAGAAATAAGCAAATATATAGAAAAACCAGAAATATTAGGTGGCAGAGTTAAAACACTTGATTATAAAATATTTGCTGGAATATTGGTAAGAAAAGAAGAAGAAGAAGAAGAAGAAGAATTGCAGATAAAAAAAATAAAAAGAATAAGTTTAGTAGTAGTAAATCTTTATCCATTTGAACAAATAGCCAGAAAAGAAAATGATATAAATAAAATAATAGAAAATATAGATATAGGCGGAGTGGCGTTATTAAGAGCAGCAGCAAAAAATTTTCAAAATACAATTGTATTACCAGCACCAGAATTTTATGATGAATTTATAAAGAAAAAAGGTGAATATGATTTTTCGTATAGAAAAAAACTTGCAATTGAAACATTTAAAATTACAGCAAATTATGATAAAATAATTTTTAATAAATTAAAAAAAATAAAAGAGGTAGAATAAATGAGTAAAAAGAAAATATTTATACTTGACACAAATGTTTTATTATATGATGCGCAAGCATTATTTCAATTTGGAGATAATGATGTGATATTACCAATGATAGTAATAGAAGAATTGGATAGATTTAAAAGAAGACCAGATGAGATAGGCCAAAATTCGAGATTAGCATCAAGATTTTTAGATGAATTAAGAGCAAAAGGTAAATTAAATGAAGGTGTAGAATTACCCGGCGGCGGGAAATTAAAAATAGAATTAGAAAATAAAAACAAAAGTGATTTACCAACTGGTCTGGATGCTTCAATTTCTGATAATAAGATTTTGACATTAGCATATAATTTAATGAAAGAAACAGAAAATGAAGTAATACTTGTAACCAAAGATATAAATTTAAGAGTAAAAGCAGATGTATTAAATATTAAGGCAGAAGATTATAAAAAAGATAAAGTTGATATTAAGACACTATATCCTGGTGTGCGTGAATTAGAAATAGAAGAAGAAGTGATAAAAAGTTTGCGAGAATATAGTTTTATAAAATTTGAAGAATTTAAAAAATATAGTAAAGAAGAGTTTTATCCAAATGAATGTATAATTTTGCAAAACAGAAAAAATAAAGAAGATAATGTCTATTGTTATTACAACAGAAAAAGAAATATGTTAATAAAAAATAATTATACAAAAGGGAAAATATGGGGAATAAAGCCGCGAAATAAAGAACAGTATTTTGCATTTGAATTATTATTAAATGATGAAATAAATTTAGTAACATTGCTTGGTTTTGCAGGAACAGGCAAAACATTATTAGCATTAGCAGCAGGCTTAAAAAAAGTTGTTGATGATGGTGTATATACAAAATTACTTGTTTCAAGACCAATAATACCAATGGGTAGAGATATAGGTTATTTACCAGGTGATATAGAAGAAAAATTAAGACCACGAATGCAACCAATAGCAGATAATTTAGAATTCTTATTTAAAGAATCTGGCTATTTTAAAAGTTCTGGCAATGAATTTCAGGATTTAATTGATGAAGGGGTATTAGAAATTGAAGCATTAACATTTATTCGTGGCAGAAGCATACCAAATCAATTTATAATAATAGATGAAGCACAAAATTTAACACCGCACGAAGTAAAGACAATAATAACTCGTGTTGGTAATAATACAAAAATTATTTTTACAGGTGACCCATATCAAATTGACCATCCTTATCTTGATTCAAATTCAAATGGATTAACATATTTAGTAGAGAAATTTAAAGACCAGGAAATAGCAGGACATATTACATTTAATAAAGGTGAACGGAGTGAATTAGCAGAAATAGCAGCGAAAATATTATAAAATAGGAGAAAGTATGGAACATTATTTCATTACTCATTGTTGCAAAAACAAGCGAGAGGATGCAGAAGATTTACCAGCAATAAAAAGGTATCTTGGAAGTTATATTGAGAAAGTTTATCACATAGCGCAAAAATTAAATGAAGGCTTTTTAATTTTTTCAGGTAAATTTGGTTTTTTAGGAGCAAATGACCTTATCCCATATTATGATAAATTATTGAGTTATGAAGATTTTGATGAATTATTAAAAAAGTGTAATGAACAATATAAAAATTATAATTTCAAAAAAATGACATTTATGCCAATAGACCCAAAATTAGATCCAAAAGTAAAAGTTTATATTGATTTCATAAAAAAATTTGCTGAACAAAATAATATAGAATTACGAATAATACCATTACATCCAGAAAAATTAAGCATACCAAAAACGATTGAAAATAAATATTTAATAAAGAATATACGACAAATAAAAAAAGAAAAAAAGATTTTTATTGCTTCACATATTTATCAAAAACCGAATATTTTAAAAATATCAGATTTTATCGGCGGACCTTATGAAATAGTCAAAGAGATACAAAGAAATGATTATCAAACAATATTAATTTGTGGCGTTAGTTATATTGCAGAATTAGCGTATATATTTAATCCAAAAAAAATAATATTGCAACCGAGATTAGATACTATTTGTAGATTTAATAATATTATGAATGAGCGAGATATTTTAAATATAAAAACAATTTTTCAAGATTGTTTTATTATTGCACATATAACTACAAGTTTGAAAGTAAAATTAATGGCTGATTTAATTGCTGATGAAAAACATTTAAAAGAATATTTAAAAGACCATAAAATAAAAAAAAATACGATTATTTTACTCGGTGGAAATTATTGGGCTGAAATATTAAATGAATTGAAAGGTGAAAAAATAATTTATAGTGAAGGCGAATGTTTAGCAACACATAAATTTACTGAAAATGTGATAAATAATTATTTACAAACAAAAAATATAAATCGTGCAAAGATAAAAATTTTAGTTACACCACAATGTCATTATTCTACTTTTCGACATGCTGATGAAATTTTAAATCCATTTGATATTTATAATTATATAAAAGATTCTGATAACAATGAATTTTTAGTTTGTGCTGAAATTAATTTAATCGAAAAATTAAAAAATGATTTCCCGGATAAAATAATTCACACACCATTAACAAATGCAATTTGTAATGATATGCATAGAATGCGATTAAGAAATATCTATGAATCTTTAATTAATTTAAATCATAGAGTTCGCATACAGGATGAAGTATGTGAAATAATAAGAAAAAAGGTAGTTGGTTTAAAGTATGGTAATTGATTTTCATACACATATTTTTCCGGATAAAATAGCCGAAGAAGCAATAAAAAAATTAGAAGAAAATACGAATAATCAATATAAAGCATTTTATAATGGTTCATTATCAGGCTTATTAAAATCAATGGATTATGCAGGAATTGATTGTGCTGTAATTTGTTCGATTGCTACAAAACCAGAGCAAGTGCCTAAAATAACCGATTGGTCAATTTCAATAAAATCAAATAGAATTTTTCCATTAGGTTCAATTCATCCTTTATATAAAAATGTGAATGATGAATTACTGAGATTAAAAGATAATGGTATTACAGGAATAAAACTACATCCATTATATCAGAATTTTAATATAGATGAAGAGCTAATTTTTTCATTATATGAAGCAATAATAAAAAATAATTTTTTTATATTATTCCATTCAGGATATGATATTGCTTATGGAAAGATGGATAATGCTTCTCCAGAGCGTATAGCAAAAATAAAGAAAAAATTTCCAGAATTAAAATTAGTTCTTGCACATTTAGGCGGCTGGGAAGATTGGGAAAATGTTAATAAATATTTGACTTCATTTGATGACTTATATTTTGATACATCATTTGTTTTTGGTATGATAAATGATGAATTATTTGATTCGATAATAAAAAAGATAAAAATTGAAAATATATTTTTTGCAACTGATGCACCCTGGGCTGATCAGAAAAAAGAAAAAGAATTTATTATCAAATATTTCAAAGAAAATGCTGAAAAAGTATTATATCAAAATGCGGTTGCTTTTCTAAAAATGATGAAGTATGAAATATGATATAAGTTTTTGAAAAATATTTTTTATTTGTTTTAATGTTTTAATTATTTTAAAAAATCCTATGAAACAAAAAGAAAAAAAAAACACAAAAGAAAAATTATTTAGATTAGACATTAATGAAAAATTTAAAAAAAAAATATTGCCATATTGTAGATTGAAATATGGTGAAATCTGGGAAGACAAAATTAGAGGACATAAAGTTGGAGTGCTTGATGCAACTAAATTCGAAGATATTCAAAAAATAATAAAAGACGAAAAAGCAAAAATAATAATAAATGACCCACCATATAATGTGGTAGTTGGGAACTCAAATACGAAGAATTTGTTTAAAATAAATTTAGAAGAATATTTAAACTTTTCTGAAAAATGGATTAGTAATGCGATAAAAATAATGGAAGAAAATTCGCATTTTTATTTATGGATTGGTGCAGATTATAAAGATAATTTTCAGCCATTACCTGATATTATGATATTAATGCGGAAATTTAAAGAATTAAAACCAAAAAATTTTATAACATTAAGAAATCAAAGAGGATATGGCACACAAAAAAATTGGATGTGGATAAGACAGGAACTTCTTTATTATGTAAAAGGAAATCCTGAATTTAATGTAGAAGCTGAATATACTGATATACCAAAAATATTAAGAGGATATTATAAAAAAGTAAAAGGAAAAATAACAGAAAATATTGAGCGAAGTAAATCAACAAATATAAGAGCTGGTAATGTATGGGTTGATATTCAACAGGTGTTTTATAGATTAGAAGAAAATGTAGCTGGTTGTTATGCACAAAAACCAATTAAAGCAATAGAAAGAATAATTTTATCAGGCAGCAAAGAAAAGGATTTAATTGTTGATTTTTTTGCACATTCTGGAACTACATTAATTGCAGGTGAAAAATTAAATAGAAAAGTATATACATTTGATATTGACCCAATTTTTGTTGAATTAACAATAAGGCGATTAGAACATTATCGCAAAACAGGTAAAACAGGCTGGCAATGGCAAAATCCTTTTTTTGACAATTGAAAATAATTTATTTGAATATTTAATGATAAGATTAGTCTAATTATTTATTTTACTTAATTTATTAAATATTTCTGACTTATATATCGCTAATTTGATTATTTTATCAATCCTTTTTCATTTGACAGAAAAAATTTCACAATATAAATTTCAGTTTTATGAAAATATTATTGCCTTTTTTTAATCTTTATACTCCGCCATTAGGTTTTGGTATTATTATAAAATTATTATTAAATCGAGGTTATGATTTAAAAGTAATTGAAATTCAGAATGAAAAAAATGCAATTAAACGAACAATAAATTTTTCGCCTGATTTTATTCTTATTAGTTTATATACTGGTCAACATAAAATTTTATTAGAATTTATAAAAAAAATAAAAAAAATAAAAAAATATTTTGTAATAGCAGGCGGACCACATTGCACTTATTATCCAGCAGTTATTAATGAAAATGATTTTATTGATGTAATATTTTTAAGTGAAGCAGAAGAGGCAATAATTGAATTTTTTGATGAATATGAAAAAAGAAGGGAAATACCTGAAAATATAAAAAATACTATTGTTAGAAAAGGTAATGAAATAATAACAAATGAATTAAGACCATTAGAACAAAATATTAGTAAATTTCCTTTTTGTGAACGAAGAATATTTTATAAAGAATATTCATATATGAAAAATTATCCAAATGAATGGTTTATAACGAGTCGCGGTTGTCCGTATAAATGTTCATATTGTTTCAATACAAAAAATGCTGAATTATATAAAAAACAATGGAATAGAATTAGATACCGAACACCAGAAAATGTAATAAAAGAAATAGAAGAAGTGTTATCATATAAAGAAATAAAATATATTGAATTTCACGATGATATATTAGGACTTGATAAAAAGTGGTTATCAGAATTTAGTGAATTATATCGAAAAAAAATAAATATTCCTTTTAAATGTAATATAATTCCATCATTTGTAAATGAAGAATATGTTGAAAAATTAGTTAATGCAAATGTAAATATTGTAATATTAGGAATACAATGTTATAATGAAAAATTAAGAAAAGAATTATTAAATAGACCAATTACAAATAAGCAAATAATAAATGCAATAAAAATACTAAAAAAATATAAAGTAAAAATAATTACGCAATCAATGTTAGGTCTTCCTGAAACTGATTTTAATGATGATTATAAAACACTGCTATTTAATATTTCATTAAAAATTGATTATGCCTGGTCATCAATTTTTCAACCATATCCATCGACAAAAATTGCTGATTATTTAATTCAAAAAAAAATCTGGGATGGTGATATAAATAAAATACCAGCAAATTTTTATCATCAATCTGTGTTAAACTTTGATAAAAAACGAAAAGAGAAAATTTATATATTACAGCCTTTTTTTGCATTAACAGCAAAATTTCCTGTTTTTTTAATTATTTTAAAAATTTTGTTAAAATTACCTTATGTTAAATTTTATAAATTTGCCCATTTTTTCTTTCAAACTTTTGTATATAAATATTTTCTTTATAGAATAAAATATAACTATTTTGATTTATTTAAGATATTGCCTTTTTATTTACAAATGACAATAAATCGAGTAAAAAATAAATTATGAAAAATAAGCAAATTTTTTTATTTATTAGTCTATTTTTCTTAATTTCAGTTTTAATAAAATTATATCTTTTATTTGGTAGTGAATATATTGTAGAAGGCGATGAAGCATTGGTAGGTATTCAAGCAATTCATTTTTTAAAAGGCATTACTAAACATCCATTTGTTTATGGTCAGGATTATATGGGTTCTCTTGAATCATTAACTATATCTCTTTTTTTTCTATTATTTGGTGTTTCATTTATTTCATTAAAAATAGTGCCTTTGTTTTATTACATTCTTTTTATTCTGGTTTTTTGCTTATTTACAAAAAAATATTTTGAAATAAATACAGCTATATTAGTTTTTCTTTTTCTTGCATTTCCTTCATTAACATTATCACGCTGGCTTTTTAGTCCTACTGGTGGACATATTGAAAATTTATTCTTATGTGCTTTACTTTTATTCTTTGCATATAAAATTATTTATTTTAATTCAATATCAAATTTTGATTTTATTAATTTTGGTTTTCTTGCAGGTTTTGCTTTCTGGACTAATCCTTTTTCTATTTTTCTTTTACTAATTTTATTATTTTTTATTCTTTATAAATATAAAAATTTTTTTATAAAAAAAATTTTTTTATGGTTAATTTTTTTTATTTTTGGTTCATTGCCTCTCTGGCTTTATAATATTCAAAATAATTTTATAACAATAAAAAAATTAGGTGCATTTTTTTTAGGTATACGAAAATCAGATGCACATAATTTAAATATTTTTGTTATTATTAAAAATTTATTGTTTAAATTTTTTAACATTCTTAACAATTTTCCTGATACAATAAAATTAGTTTTTCATACACTTGGTTTTTCTTTTAATTTTTTTTCAATTATTTTATTTAGCATTATCTTATTATCTGCTTTTGTTTTTTTTATTCTTGAAATAATTAAAACTAAAACTGATAATTATCGTATTTTGCCATTAATATTATTTACAATTTTTTATTTATTAATAATTTCAGCAAGTAGTAGAAATATTCGTGATAGATATTTATTACCTTTATTTTTATCTATTCCTATAATTTTATCACATTTTTTATATATTATTTATTTTAGATATTTCAGAAATAAAATTTTTATTTTAGCATTTTTTCTTTTTTATATTTTTATTAATACACACTCAATTTTTAATTATGTAAATAATAATTTTGTAAATTCAAAAGAAATATTTGAATCACAAAAAAAATTGATTAATTTTTTGATTTTAAAAAATATTAAATTTGCTTATGCTGATAATTATACAGGTTATCCAATCTCTTTTTTGTCAAAAGAAAAAGTAATTATATCACCAAAAGCAGGATTTTATAATGAAGATAGAATTACCTATTATTCTAATTTAGTTGATAGTGCTGAAAAAAAAGCAGTTATCTTTAATACTGCTATTTTACATAATATAAATAGTAAAAATATTTTTGAAAATAAATTAATTCAAAAACAGATTATATGTTCAACAAAAAAAATAAATACTTATTATATTTACTATGATTTTTCACAATCAATAAATATAAATGAATTTGATTTACCACTTCGATTTAGAAAAAAATGAAAATTGAATATTATACAAATGAAATAATTCCATTTATTATAAAATATCAATATTCAGAATCAGGCTTGCAAAAAATTTGGTTTATTAAAAACAAAAATAAAGAAATATTCGAAAAAAAGAAAAATAAATTTAATAAAGAATTTGATAATTATTTTTTAAAAAGAAAAGACATAGGAGATTTACCAATAGATATAAACTTGACAGAATTACAATTAAAAGTATTATTATATTTAAGAAGAGAAATAAAATTTGGATTAAGAATAACATATTCAGAATTAGCAAAAAAAATTTTTAATAGTAAAAATTATGCAAGATTTATTGGAAATACAATGCATATAAATCCATTACCATTATATTTTCCTTGTCATAGAGTAATTGGTTTGAATAATGAAATAAAAAATTATTCACAAGGAATAGAATATAAAAAATTTTTGTTGAATTTTGAAAAATAAATATGTTATTTTTCTTAATCATATTTCTTTTTTGTTTTTTATTTTTAATTTTTATTCTAAAATTTTCAAGAATAATTAAAAAGGAAAAAAAGCAAGAAGAAAGAAAACAAAAAAGTGAAGAGATAATAATTGAAATAGATAGAAATAATAAAAATAAGTATGAAAAATTAGATAAAGAATTAGCAGAGAAAGACCCAGAAAAAGCGGCAAATTTAATTCGAAGTTTATTAAGAGAAGAAGAAGAGAAATGGAAAAAGAAAAAGTAAAAAAAATAATAGCAGAATTAAAAAAAGAATATGGTAATTTAAGAACAGCATTAAAATATAATACAGAATTTGAGATACTTGTAGCAACAATATTATCAGCTCAATGCACTGATGAAAGAGTAAATAAAGTAACAGAAAAATTATTTAAAAAATATCGAACAATAAATGATTATGCAAATGCAAATATAAAAGAATTTGAGCAAGAAATAAAATCAACAGGATTTTATCGAAATAAAGCCAAAAACATAATAAATTCTGCTAAAAAAATAATTGAAAAATTTAATGGAAAAGTTCCTGATAATATGAATGATTTATTACAATTACCCGGAGTTGCACGCAAGACGGCAAATGTAGTATTAAATAATGCATTTAATAAAGCAGAAGGAATAGTAGTTGATACGCATGTAAGAAGATTAGCCAATCGCATAGGTTTAAGTAAAAATAATAATGCTGAAAAAATAGAAGAAGATTTAATGAAAATAATTAATAAAAATGATTGGATTATTTTTTCCTATTTATTAATAGAACACGGAAGACAAATTTGTAAAGCACGCAAACCAGATTGTACTAATTGTAAAATAAATAATTATTGTGAAAAGAATGGATTAAAATAATGAATTTCCTTTATCCATATTTCTTTTATTTTCTTGCTTTTATTATTGTTCCAATAATTATAAGCATAATAAAATTTTCCAAAAAAAAGAAGATTTATTTTAGTTCATTATTAATATTAAAGCAAATCTATTTTAAACAGCGAAAAATTTTAAGAATAAAAAATTTATTAATATTATTATTGCGGATTTTAATAATTGTATTAATTGTATTATTTTTTGCTGATTTTCAGTTAGATATTGAAAGGAGTTTAATGACAAATATTTTATCAGCAAAAGAGCCAGTTATTTTACTTGATAATTCTTTAAGTATGCTTTGCAAAGCAGTAGAAGGAACGCTTTTTGATAAAGCAAAATTATTTATAAAAGAAACAATAAAAGAAAAAGATATATTAAAAAAAATAGAAATAAATCAGGTATTTAAGTCAATTCCATTTATAAGTAGTTCAAATAAAAATGAATTATATAATATTATAGATAAATTAAAAATAGAAAAAGAAGTAATGAATTTATCAATAGAATTAAACAAATTAGATAATCATTTAATAAATAAAGATATTTTTTATATAACAGACAATTTTGAAGTTTTTAATGATTATGAAAATATAAATATCAAGAAATATAGAAGTTTCAATATTATTCAAGTTGCTTCTAACAACAATGAAAATATTAGTATAATAAAAACAGATGTAATAAATTTTTTTTCAACATTAAATATACCATATCAGGTAGATATTGAAATTCAAAATTTTTCTAATAAAGAAAAAAATAATTTTGGTGTATATCTATCAATTTTTAATAATGAAAGATTTGATTTGATTGATAATAAATTTATTGATTTATTGCCAAATAATAAAACAAAAGTATCTTTTATAATAGATAATATTTTGCAAAGTAATGTTTTTCGCATATCAATTAATAAAGATGAATTTGAGATTGATAATGATTTTTATTTTGTAATAAATAAAATAGAAAATTTAAAAATAAAAATTTATAATAATGAAGTTAAGAACATTATACAAACGATATATAATAATACAGATATAAAATTTATTAATTTGATTGATAAAAATGATGATAATTATAATGCAATAATTATTGGTGCATCAATGTTATCAGAAAATATAGTTAATGACATAAAAAAAGCAATAGAAGAAAATAAAAATATATTAATTTACACAGATGCTGATTTTGATATTAGAAAATATAATACTTTTTATACAAATAAAAAAATGAATATAAATAATTTTTTACCGGGCATAATAAAGGAAAAGGTAATAAATAATGAATTTGAGAAAATAGATAAAAATCATTTAATTTGTAAGATTTATGATGAAAAAGAATTAAAAGTAAATTTTCTGATTAATGAATCGTATAAAATAATGAAAGATATAATTAGTGTAAGTATAATTAGTTTTAATGATGGTGCTGATTTATTGGTAGAAAAAAAGATAAATAAATCAAAAATAATTTTAGCTGGTTTTAATTTAGAAAGTAAAGAACTATTAAAAAATTATAAGTTCATTCCATTAATAATTCAGACAATCGATTATTTATCTTATAATGAAGATGAAATTAAAAAAATGAAAGAAGGAAAGATTATTTATAAAGATGAATATAATAATATTTATTTTGATAAAGAAGCAAAAAAGTATTATACAGAAAATATAAGTCGAAATGAAAGTGAACTAAAAATAAAAGAAAAATTACCAAATGAAATAAATAAAGTAACGATTAAAGAATTTAAAAGTAGAAAGAAGTTAAGATTAAATTTTTTAATCCAGAATAAAAATCAAATTTTATTGGTTATTATTTTATTAATTATTTTATTAGAACGATATTTTTCATATATTCGAAATTATTAAAGTATTTTGGAATTGTTCAAAAAATTTTTAAAATTTTACCTTCTTTATTAAATTTGATAATTTTTTCTTTATAAATCCAGATTATTGTAATACCTTCAATTGATTCTTCTGTTAATACATTTATTGGAAAGCCATATTTATTAACAATTTCTTTTTGCTCATCTGTTAAATATTTTAAATTCATTTTTTTTAATTTATTTTCAGGGTCATTTTTTTTTAAATCATTTAATTTTTGTTTTACTCGTTTGACTATGAGAAAAATAATTATGATTAAAATAATAATAGCAATTAAATGTAGATTATTCATAGAGTCTAAATTTAAAAACTTGAATTTGGAATAAAAAATAAATTATAGACAAAATAAAATAATACAATAATACAAAAAATACAAAAAATAATTGTTAAATAAAGATAGTGAGTTTTATAACTGATATTACTATAAATATAATATCGAAAACGCATTTTTGCTCGTTTATAAGTAATTTTAATGAAGTAAAGAAAATCATCGAAATTATTTATATCAACATCCTTAATTCTCATATAATACCTTACAGAATTTTCTTTTACCAATTTTAATAATCATTTCAGGTTCAACTTCGATATCTTCATCATTACATTTTTTATTATTTATTAAAATTGCATTTTGATTTATCATTCTTTTTATCTCACTTCTTGATTTAAGTAAACCTGTTTTTTCAATTAAATCAATAGTCCAAATTTTATTGTTTTCATTTAAATCATTTTTTGTAATTTTTATAATTTGCATATCATCAGGTAAACCGTGCTGTTTGAAGATTTTTTCAAATTCTTCTGCAGCAAAATCAGCTGCTTCTTTTGAATAATAAAATTCAACAATTTTTTTTCCTAATTCTTCTTTAATTTTTTTAGGATGATATTTTCCTGATTTTATTCCTTCTTTATACTCATTTATTTTCTCAATAGGTTCATCAGTTAATAATTCAAAATATCTAAACATTAAATCATCATTAATAGACATAATTTTTCCATACATCTCCTGTGGTGCATCATTTAATGCAATATAATTATTATAACTTTTACTCATTTTTAATTTTCCATCAGTTCCTTCTAAAATTGGTAATGTCATAATAATTTGTTGAGGCAGACCTTCTTCTTTTTGTAAATCACGTCCAACAATTAAATTAAATTTCTGGTCAGAACCACCAATCTCTAATTCAGATTTTAAAATAACAGAATCCCAGCCTTGCATAAGACAATATAATAATTCGTGAAGACTAATTGAAATATTATTTTTATAGCGATTACTAAAATCTTCACGCTCAAGCATTCGAGCAAGAGTATATTTTGAAGCAAGTTTAATAACATCAACAAAATTCATTTTTTCTAACCATTCACTATTATATACAATTTCTAAATTTTCTCTGTGCAATATTTTTAACATTTGTTCTTTATAAGTTAAACTGTTTTTTAATACCTGTTCTTTTGATAAAGGTGGTCGTGTTTTTGCTCTGCCTGTTGGGTCGCCAATTTGTGCAGTAAAATCGCCAATAATAAAAATTACTTTATGACCATATTCTTGAAATTTCCGAAGTTTTCTTAAAACAACAGTATGACCTAAATGTAAATCAGGAGCAGTAGGATCCGCACCAAATTTAACTTTTAATTTTTGTCCAGCAAGAATTTTTTCTTTAAATTCATCTAATGGTATTACCTCTTCGACTCCTCTTAACAAATCATTTAATTCTTTTTCTTTGTTCACTATCTAACACTCCTTTGTTTTTTCTTTTGTTATATTAAATTTTTCCATTCGCTTGTTTAAAGAATTATATGTAATACCTAATAATTTACTTGCTTTTGAAATATTATAATTAACATATTTTAAAGTTTCTTCAATTAAACTCTTTTCACATTGCTCTAATGTCATTCCGGGTTTAATGTATTTAATACTTTGTAATCTTTGTTCTTCATATTTTTTTTCATTTATAAAATCTTCAATATTCTTATTTAAATAATCTTCTATAATAAATTTTTCAATAAAATTTTTAAGTTCACGAACATTGCCATACCAGTTTAATGATTGAAGTAATTTAATATCTTTTTTATTAAAAATCAACTTTTTTTTATTATATTTACTGGCAAAAAAATTATTAAAATAATCTGAAAGAATTTCAATATCTTCTATATACTCGCGTAAATAATGAGTTTTTATTTCAAAAGAACTGATACGAAAAAATAAATCTTTACGAATTTTTTTATCAATTAAATCATCGATTTTATCAGTAGATAATGAAATAACAAATTTACAATTAATTTTATTAACTTTATCAGAACCAATTTTATAAAATGTTTTTTCATCTAATAATCTTAAAAATTTAGCCTGTAATTCTTCATCTAAATTATCAATTTCATCAATATAAATAACACCATTATTTCCTGCCTCAATAAGCCCAATTTTATTATAATAAGCACCAGTATAAGCACCTTTAAAATGACCAAATAATTCATTATCAATTAAATTTTTTGGAAGTGTTGAACAAGAAATTTTAACGAAATTTTTATTATATTTTTTTGTTTCTTTAAAAATATTAAAAGCAATTAAATCTTTACCACTACCAGTTGGTCCTGAAATTAATACTGTATTTTCATTATCAGCAAATTGTTTTATTTGTTCACGAATATTTTTTATTATTTCTGATTCACCAATTATTTTGTCTAATTCATAATATTTATTTTCATCAAATACATTTTTTGGTATATCAGTGGTTTGTTTGATTTTTTTTAGATTAATAATTTCATTTATTATTTTTTCAAATGCTTTTAAATTAACTGGCTTAAAGAAATAATAGTACACACCTTCTTTTATTTTAGTTATTAAATCCTCAATATTAAATTCATCAGAAAAAAAAATGATTTTTGTAAAATTATAGTTATACTCTTTTAAAAAATTTTTTAATTCAGCGATTGATAAATCAAATATTTTATTTGAGCAAATAATTATATCAGGTTCTTTGATAGCGAGTTCTTTATTGAAGTCATAAGAATTATTGAAAAAATAAGATTTAAAATTTTTTAAAATAGATTTTGCAATATAATTATTATGATTTTCATCAGTATCCAGAATAAATATATTTAGACTCATAATAAATTTATTTTTTTTATAATATTTGTTGTTGAAAAATTTTTTAAATAAGGAATAATAATTACATCTTTTCCATATTTTTCAACAATATCTTTACCAACAACATCTTCCTTTTTATAATCACCACCTTTAACTATATAATGTGGTTTAATTTTTTTTATATAATTGTAAGGAGTTTCTTCATTAAAAATAGTAATAAAATCAATAACTTCAAGAGCAGCAAGAACATTTGCTCTAAATTTTTCTTTAAATATAGGTCTATCATTTCCTTTTAATTTTTTAACAGAAGAATCAGAATTTAAACCAACAATTAATATGTCCCCAAATTCTTTTGCTTTTTTAAGGTAATAAATATGTCCATAATGGATAATATCAAAGCACCCATTTGTCCAAACAATAATTTTATTTTTTTTTTTGAGTTGCTCAATAATTTTAATTAACTTATCTATTTTAACAATTTTTTTTTTGCTCATCATAATTTGCCGCTATATTTCTCATAAAATCTAATTAATGCTTTTTCAAATAAAGAAATATTTGCTCTTAAAATACCAGCCCCAACCTGCCCAATGCCAGGTTTTTTATGTGCTATACCAGTATTTATAAAAGGTGGTAATTGGTATTCTACAACTTTACAAATATCAACGCCAACAGGAGTGCCACGAAAATTTAGATTTGGAATTTGAAATTCTTTATGTTCAGCAAAAGTAATATTATACATTTCTAAAGTAAAGTTAATAGCATCAGAAGGAACACCACCAATAAATTTAACAATAGCCGGAGCAGCAGCCATAGCAAATCCACCAAAGCCAGCAGTTTCAGTAATAGTTGAATCACCTAAATCACGATTAGCATCTTTTTCAGAAAAGCCAGCAAAATAAAGTCCTTTTGGTTGACCTGCTTCTGCTGTGAACCATTCATCGCCAAGCCCAGCAACGCGAATTCCAATATTAACGCCATTTCGTGCCATTGCACACATTATTGTCGAAAACTCTAATCCTTTAATTGTATCAGCAATTGATTTGGCTGCTGGCATTGATAAATTTAAAAAGAAATGAACATTACTATTAATAAAATTTATAATTTCTTTTATTTTCTTTTTAGATAAATCAGTTTCAAGTAAAGCAGGTGCAATTTCTTTTAAAAATAAAGAAGTGCCAGCAACATTTCTATTATGACATTCATCGCCCATTAATAAAGCCTGTGCAATCAAATTTTTTATATCAATTTTTCCTTTCATTTTTAATGCTTTTGCAAGACCAGGAGCTAAAACATTTTCCATCCATTTTAATCTTTTAATCACATCACGACTATAAGCACCAAATCTTAAAACTTTACCGAGACCTTCATTTAATGTGCAATATGCATAATTTCCATAAGTTTCATTTTTAATACAATAAACATACATAGAAGGTGAAACAATACCAGCCATAGGACCAACAGTATTATGATGATGGCAGGGTTCAAATTTTATTTCACCTGATGCTGCTAATTCTTTTGCTTCTTTTAGATTTTTTGCTTTACCTTCATAAATAAGCGCGCCTAAAATAGCGCCTTGCATTGGTCCACACATATTTTGAAATTCAATTGGTGGACCTGCATGTAATATCATATTTTCTGTTAAAGCTGGAATCACTTCACGGGCTTGTTTTATATCAACTAAAAATGCTTTTGATGATAACAATCTATTTATTGCTTCTTCATTTGCTTTTAAAATTTTTTCATTATCTTTTATTTTGTTTATTATATCGATTAATTCTTTTTTACCACCACATTTTGGTTTCCAATCAACATTAACAATTTTTGCTGATTGTGATTCCATTGATTCTTTAAATATTGCAACGCCAACATTTAATACTTTTAATTCTTTATTTAATAACTCTGAAAATTTCATTTTTTTCTCCTTTCAATTTTTTAAATTTTTAAATCATTAATAGATAAATTTGGATTTAATAAAAGAGCAGCAAATCTTGCTGCTTGTGCATTTGTCGTGAAAACATTTACATCTGCTTTTTGTAATTCTTTAAAACATAAATCATAATTTTGAATATCACCTTTTGTCCCACATAATGCACATATAAATGCAATATTTCTTTTTTCTTTTGCACATATTTTTTTTATTTTCTTGATTGTCTCTAATAAAGGTTCAAGTGGTTTTGGATGTGCACCATAACCTAAAACAAGGTCAAATAAAATTATTGCTGTTTCTTTATCGTTCGCTTCCTGTATCATTCGTTCGCAGCGTTTTGTAAAATCAATCATAGGATGTGGAGTTCCACGAGTAAATTCATCTTCGCCCATATCAAGTAAAGTATTTCTTTCTGATTTATAAATATTTTTTAATTTATGTTCATCTTTTTTTGCTCTATTTGAATAAATAAAAAAATCTAATTTTTCTAAAATGAAATAAGTTTCATCACATAAAGTTCCACCTGAATAAAGTCCTCTTAAATATTTTTGTTCATCAGAAAAATTAGAATGAATTTTTTTAATTCTATTATTTATTTCTTCATCAGAAATAATAAATGGTTTAATGTTATAAGTTGAATCATTATAAATTGCAACACATTTTAAAGCACCTTCTTCAAGTGTTTTAGCAAAGTATAAATTACCATAATCAGAATAATCTTTTTGAGAATTCAAAAAAGTAATAACAAATTTTTTTGATTTATCTTTTAAAAAATTTAATATTTTATCTTCAACATCTGGAGCAGGAGGTTTTGAAATTAAAATTATTATTTTAGTCTGATTATCTTCTAATAAAGCGTTTATAGCAGTCATCATACTTAAACCGCCAATTTCAGCAGATAAATCACGACCGCCAGTGCCAATTGCCTGACTGATACCAAGTTCAAATTTATCTAAAATAGAAGTAACTTCTTGAATGCCAGTACCAGCTGCACCAACAATACCAATATCACCTTTTTTAACTTTATTAGCAAAGCCAAGACCAATACCATTTATTATTGCAGTCCCACAATCTGGTCCCATAACAATTAAGCCTTTTTCATACGCTAAATTTTTTAAATATTTTTCTTCTTCAATTGATACATTATCACTAAATATCATAATATTTTTGTCGTGTTTTAATGCTATTTCTGCTTCTGATTTTACATAAGTTCCAGGAATTGAAAAAAATACTAAATTTAAATCATCATTATTTTTTAAGGCTGATTCAATTGATTTATATTCTTCACTGCTATCTTTTTTTTGCATAGATTGTTCTTTCTTTAAATATTCTTCAACAATTGAAATGATATTTTCTTTTTTGATTTTTTTCTCATTAAAATTTATTGCAATAATTAAATCATCTGGTTTTGCTGATGCACCTGTTTCGGTTAAAAAATTTGTTTCTTTTAAAACATTTTTGTTTGCATCAGTTCCCATCATAAGAGAAATATCATTGATTCCATCAATTGCTTTAATTTTTGAAGCAACAGACATAAGTAAAACAGAATCATAATATCTGTTTGGTAAAATTAAATTTTCTAACATTATTTTTCTCCTTTCAAGGAAAATAGATATAAAATTAAATAATATATAGTAATATAAAATTTAATAATTGTAAAGAAATTCATTTAATTAAAAATATTTATTTATTGACTTTTTTGCAAAGCAATTTTATTTCTGATAAATTGATTAGTACCAATTTCATCAAGAAAATTCTGTTCTTCCCTCTCTAATTCTTTAATAAATTTTTTATATAATTTTTCTTTTAATTTTTCAAGCACTTTAACTTTTTTAGTTATTTCAATATATTTAGCAATCATATTTTTATGTTCATTTTCGAGTTGAATAATAATTTTTTTTTGCAGCATTATTTCATTATCAAGTTTTAATATATAATTTCTTTTCCATAATAATTCATTTATATCAATTGTTTTACCAGTTAAAAGATTTATTTCAGATAAAATTTTATTTTGCTCTAACTGAAGATTATAAAGATTTCTTTTTTCAATTTGTAATTCTTTTGCTAAGATAGCAAGTTGATTTTTTATATTTTCTTCTTCGTGTTTTCTTAAATCAAGAACTTTTTGTAATCTAAATTGAAATTTCATAGTTATATATTTTTACCTGTTGTGGTCATATTTAATGTTGAATGTTTTACACCCTTTTCAACTCTTAATTTATTTGCTAATTCTTCGAGTTTTTTTGGAGAGCCTTTAACAGCAATTATTTCAAGGCAATTATGATGGTCTAAATGAATATGCTGTGTGGCTATTATACATTCCTGATAATTATGCTGAATATCTAATAAACGATTAACTAATTCGCGTTTATGATGGTCATAAATAATTGTAATAGCACCAGCAACTTCACTATTATCTTCTTTCCATTGTTCAAAAACAAATTCTTTGCGAATTAAATCTCTTATTGCTTCTGAACGATTAGTATAATTTTTATCTTGAATATATTTATCAAATTTTAATAATAACTCTTTTTCAATAGAGACGCCAAATCTTTTTAATTTTTCCATTTTATACTTCTACTTCTGTAATGCCTAATTTATCTTTTTTAACTTCAATTCTAAATTGATTAACAATCTTTAATAAAGTTTCAGCTTCCTTATTTAATATTTTAGAAATTTCTGATATTATTGCAGATTCTTCTAATGTTTTATTTACGATTGTTGATAACTCTTCAATTGCTTTTGTAATTTCATTACTTTCTTCAGTCTGTTTTTCTGATGCTTTATTTATTTCACGAATATGTTTTTGTATCTCTTTTATCATTCGTAAAATTTCTTCAGATTCATTTGATTGCTTTTCTGTAGAAGCACAAATATCTTTCATTAAATCAGTTGCTAATTTTACAGCATTAACTATTTGACTGAATTCATTATTAACTTCTTTATTTAATTCAACACCTTTTAAAACTGAATTTTCAGTAACTTCCATATGTTTAATTGCTTTTTGTGTTGCTTGTTGAATACCTTCTATAATTGTTGCTATACTTTCAGATTGAGTGCGTGATTTTTCAGCAAGTTTACGGACTTCATCAGCAACGACAGCAAAGCCACGACCATGCTCACCAGCTCTTGCTGCTTCAATTGCTGCATTAAGAGCAAGTAAATTTGTTTGTTCTGCAATTTCTTGAATTGTTTTAATAATAGTGCCGATTTCTTTTGCACGAACGCCTAAATCTTCAATTGCTTTTGCAGAACTACTTGTTTCATTTTTGATTTTTTCCATACTTTGAACATTTTCCTGCATTTTTTTAACGCCGTTTTGAACTTCATTAATTACATTTTCAGAGTATTCACTTGCTTTTATTGCATTTTCAGCAATTTTTTTAATTGATTCTGTTATGAGTTCTATTTTTGTATAAGAATCTTTAAATGTTTTTGTTTCTGTTGATAAATTTATATTTATTTGATTACTTAAATTATTGAGATTATTTAATGCTTCTTTTATTTTTGAAATAGAATTACTTAAAATTTCAGCATGTTCTTTTGAACTATTTGAATTAACAGTAAGATTTTTATTTTGCTCTTCAACAGTTAGAGAAGATAATTTCATTTTAAAAACTATGTCGTGAATTTTCTCAATTAAATTATTTAACCACATACCTAAATAAGAAAATTCATCATCACCTTCAATTTTTATTCTTTGTGTAAGATTACCCTCGCCTTTTGTGATATTCATAATAACCTGTAAAAAATGATTAATTTGTGAAATAAAATTTTTATAAATTATGAAAGCAAACAAAAGTAATAAAGCAGATGTGCCTAAAAAAGAAATAAAAGATATAGTAAAAAAATATTGGTTTTTATAAGTAAAAATAGTAATAACAAAGAAAATAAATAAAGGAAGCAACAATAGAAAAAAATAAAAAATTAATTTGATAATTTTTTTATTTTTAAATTTATCCATAAATTCACCTCAAAACGAAACATAATTAAAATTAAAAATTTGTTGTTTTTTCTTCAAATTGTTTAGCGTCCTCACAAAACAATAATTCTTCAATATTTAAAATCATTAAAGGATGTTCTTTTAATTGTATAACGCCTTTTAAAAAAGTTTGTTGTCTTTTAGGAACAGTTGGTGGCGTCGGTAAAATAGCGTTAATATTTATTAACTGAATTTCTGAAATCTTATCAACCATTAAACCAACTGTTTTTTCTTTATAATTAGTTACAATAATTTTTGTATCAATATTTTCTTTAATTGGAGTAAGGTTAAAAAAAACTTTAATGTCAATCACACCAATAATATTGCCGCGTAAATTCATTACACCTTTAACAAAATTTGGTACATGAATTAAGCGAGTAATAGGTAACAATGAAACAACTTCTGAAATATATTCTATTTCAATACCATATTCTTGCGTATCTAAAAAGAAACAAACAATTTGTTTAACATTTTCAAATTGAGTTACATCTTTTTTCTCATTCTGCTTTTTAGCACTTTTTTTAAATTGTCCAAGATTTAGATTCATTTTTAATTTTCACCTTTATTTATTTAAAAATTTTTTAATATGGTCGAGAAAATATTCTTTATCTAGTGGTTTAAGTATATAATCATCTGCACCTGCTTCAAAACCTTTTAATTTATCTACTTCTCTATCGTGAGAAGAAATAATAATAATTGGTTTCAATTTATAATTTTCTATTTTTCGCAAATTTTTTGTTAATGTATAACCATCCATTCGCGGCATTGTTATATCAGTACAAATTATATCATATTGCTTTTCTTTTGCTTTCTGCAAACCATCATAACCATCTACTGCTTCTTCAACAATATAATTTGCTTCTTCTAAAAAAGACCTGATTATTGTTCTTATACTTTTTGAATCCTCAACAATCAATATTTTCTTTTGTGTTTGTATTTTATCTTCTTTTAATATTTCTTTTTGTTCTTCCTTTTTCTGTTCTTTAATTTCTTCTTTTGGTTTCTCTGCTATAGTCTCTTCAATTTGTTGAACAAATTTAAATGAAGAAATTGAATATTCACCTTCACAGGAAGTATTTATTAATGCAGGTATATCTAAAATTAAAATAATTTTACCACTCCCTAAAATTGTGGCACCAGAAATATGTTTTATTTTTTGGAAATATGAGCCTAAATTTTTTATAACAACTTCCTGATTACCTAATAATTCTTCAACGACAAAACCTATTCTTTTATCAGCAAGTCCAACAACACATATTGAAATGAAATTATCTTCTTTCGGTTCTGTTTCAATTAAATTAAGTTCGAGCACATCTCTTAAATTAACTACAGAAACAACTTCCCCTCGTATGTTTATTACATCTTTATCACCAACTTTTTTTATCTGGTCTGGTAATATTTTTAATGTTTCTTCAATATTAAATACTGGTATAGCAAATATTTCAGTTGTTACTTTCACAAGTAGAACTTGAATGATAGCAACAGTTAAAGGCAATTTAATTATAAATTTTGTATATTCACCTTCTTTTGATTCAACATCAACAATACCTTTTAATTGAGTAATATTATCACGAACCACATCCATTCCAACACCGCGACCTGATATATCAGTAATTTTTTCAGCAGTTGAAAAACCCGGAGAAAAAATAAAATTATATATTTGTTTTTTTGTTAATTGAACACTTTCTTCTTCTGTAACTAATCCCTTTTCAATTGCTTTTTTTAATATTTTTTGCGAATCAAGACCAGCACCATCATCTTCAACTTCGATTATAACCTGATTTCCTCTATAATATGCTGATAGTTTGATTGTTCCCTGTTCTGGTTTCCCTTTTTTAATTCTCACTTCAGGTAATTCAATTCCATGGTCAATGCAATTCCTTATTAAATGCATTAATGGATCGCCCATTTTATCAATTACATTTTTATCTAATTCTGTTTCTTCACCAAATATTTCTAATTTAATATTTTTTTTCATTGCGTGTGATAAATCACGAACTGTTCTCGGAAATTTATTAAAAATATTTGAGACAGGCACCATTCGCGTTTTCATTACTTCATTCTGCAATTCTTTTGTTATAAAACCAACTTGGTCCGTTGAATCAATAAGACCCTGCATTATTTCATAACTGATTGAAGAAATTTTATTTAAATCTGAACTAATTGATTTTATTTCATCATTGAGTTCAGTCATCCAGTCATCTGCAACCTGACGATTTTCTAATTGTTTTTCAAATAACAAATCAATTGCATTAATTATTGCTTCACATCTATTTGCTTCATCTTCAATTAGAAAAGTATCAGTCACTATTTTTTTTATATCTTTTAATAAGGATTTATAAGAACTTTTTTTATCAATTAGTGCATCGATTTTCATTTGATTCATTAATTTTCTATTTTTTTCAATATCAAGTAATAACATATTTAATTTTTGTAATTGTTCATCTAAACTTATTTTATTTATTACTAATTCCCCAACAAGATTCATAATATTATCAAGTTTTTGACTATCAACTCTTATTGTCTGTTTTTGAATAATTTTTTGAGAATTTTTAAGTATTTTATCTTTAGAATCTTCCATTGTAGCAGATAATGCTGATAATTTCGATTTAATATCATCTTTATTTTCACGCATTTGAGCAGCCTGCGCTTCTTCAAGTAAATTATTTTTTATTGCATTTAATAAATCGATTAGTGAATGAACATCAATATCAATAATTTCGCGTTGTCTGATTTTTGTAAATATTTCACCCAATACATCCATACATTTTAATAGCACATCAATTATATCCTGTGTTACTTCATATTTTTCATTTCTTAAATCATCAAAGATATTTTCAATTGCGTGTGTAAGATTTTGAACTGATAAAAGATTAACAGTTCCAGAATTGCCTTTTAATGTATGAGCAGCGCGAAATATTTCATTTAATATTTCAATACTTTTTTCTTCTTCTAATTTGATAAGATTTGTATTTATACGCTCTAAACATTCTTCAGCCTCTGATAAAAAATCTTCTAATACTAATTCATAATCATTTGGATTCCAAGCCGGAAATTTTTCACGACCTTTTGCATCAATTTCTTTTTTTTCTTCTTCTTTATTTATTTTTTCAGGCACTTTTTTTGGCGCTTCTTTTTTTTCTGTATTTTCTACAATTGTTTTTGTTTCTTCTTTTCTGGCGGTATTTTTAATCTGCGTATCAGGTGCTTTTTCTTTTTTTTCTTCTTCGACAAATAATTCAAGTTTTTTTAATATTATATCAAGATTATTATCAACAGATTTATCACCAGAATTTTTTAATAAATCAATAATATTTTTAATTTCATCAATTGCTTCAAAGAGCATATCAATAACTGTAGTTTGAAGCGGTAATGAACCATTGGAAATTGCTAAAACAATACTTTCAAGTGCGTGTGCTACTTTTGCCATATTATGTAATTCTGCCATTCTCGCAGCACCTTTTAATGTGTGTGCAGCACGCATAAATTCCTTGAAATTGTCCTGATTTACTTTTTCAATTACTTTTGCTTTTTCAATTTCAAGTAAATTATTATTTATTACTTCAATATGCTCAATTACTTCATCACAAAAAATAGTTAATACTTTATCTGGATTATTCATATTTGCCTCATTTATTATTATCAGCTAATTTTATTCCTTTTTTATCTTTTGCTTCTTTATCTTCTTTTTTGCTTTCTTCTTTACTTTTCTTTTGCAGAAATAATGTTTCATCTATTTTATAATTTTTTAATTCATTTTTATCAATTATATTAAATTCTTCTATTAATGCCTGCAATTCTTTCATACTAATAAAAAGATTATTTATTTTATTAACAGAATCTTCTGTTGTTCGATTTACTTCTGTTGCATTTTCTATTATTTTATTTGCATTTTGTGCAATGCTGTCTGTTACTTTTGATTGTTCATTTACTGTATTTGCTATTTCATCAATTATTTTCCCTGTTTTATCAACAACAGAAATTATTTCATTTAAACTCTGACCTGTGCGTTGAACTAAATCTGTTCCATAAGCAACTTCTTCCATTCCTTTTTGCATTCCTTTTACTGCACCATCAGTTTGCTGTTGAATATTACCAATTAATTCTTGAATTTCTTTTGCTGATTCCGCAACGCGTTTTGCTAACTTTCCAACTTCATCAGCGACGACAGCAAAGCCACGTCCTTGTTCACCTGCTCGCGCTGCTTCAATTGCTGCATTTAATGCAAGTAATGATGTCTGATCTGATATTTGTGTAATAACTCCTACTATTTTGCCTATCTGTTGACCACTTTCACCAAGTAATGAAATACTTCGTGAGATTTCCTGCACACGTTCCTGTATTTTTTCCATTCCATCAATTGCCTGCTGAACTGATATACCACCTTCTTTTGCTTTTTCTTTTGCTATTGTTGATATTTGCTGTGCATTTTTTGAATTTGATGCAATATCTGAAATTGATGATGTTGTTTCATTTATTGCTGATGTTATATCTTTTATTTTTGATGTTTGTCCTTGCATTATTGAATTTAATTGTGATGATGATGTCTGTAAATCATAAGTTGCTTGTGTTAATAAATTTATTGTATCTGTTAATTTTAATATGAGTTTATTAAATTTTATTATTGCATAATTAAAAAATTTTGCCATATTATTTATATCATTTTTTTCATCTATTGTTACTAATTTTGTTAAATCACCTTCACTTACTTTTATTATGCTTTCTGATAGTTTTGTTAGAAATTCATTTATTTTATTTTTTTCTTCATTCAAATTTACTAAATTTTTTAATAATACATTTCTCATTTCATCTATTCCCAGCGCTATATTACTTAATTCATTCTTCCATTTTTTTATCCGTTCAAAATTTATATCATATTTTCCTTCTTTTATTCTTTCAATTATTCGCTTTATTTCATTTATTGGTTTATTTAGACTATTATTTAAAATGTAAATTATTATTATCAAACTTATTATTAAAATTATAAATTCTATTTTTTGTATTTTATCAGATATATTTTCAAATGATTTTAATAATTCATCTTCATTTGTTATTATTCCTATTATCCAGTCAATATCTTTTACATAAGTATAATATGTTATTTTATTTATTAAAAGTATTTCTTTATCTTTTTTTATTGGTTCTATATATTTTATGTTCCCCTGTTTGCTATCAATGATTTTTATAAAATATAGGTCTCCTTTATTATCTTTAAAATTAAGAACATTTTCTTCTGTTGTAAAAGGCATAATTATTATTGTCCCTTTTGAATTTATTATATAGTATTCTTTTATATTTAGTTCAAAAAATAATTTTTCTATTTTTTCTTTTATTGTTTTTTGGACCTGTTCTGATAATGGATTAAATTGTTGCTGACTTAATTCAACTATTTTTTTTTCGTATTCTAAAATATTTATTACATAATTATTGATTGTATTTATTACATTTTGCTGGTCAACTGAATAACGATTATAAATTGTTGATTTAAAATAATATAAGGTTAATTTGGTAATTATATAAAAATTTACAACAATAATGATTATTAAGAAAAGTGAAAATTTTGTTTTTATTTTCATTATTTCTTTACACCTTCTTTTTAATTTATAAAATATACTTCTAATGTTCCAATATTTTGCAAAATAATTTTGAAATAAACAATATCATTACTAATACAATAAATACCATCTGTTTCTGCTGTTTCAAATGAGCGAATACTAAACTCCTTTTTTTTGAAAATAGAAATATCTTTAAACATTTTTGAAATTAATTCTATCAATATATATTGAACAATCGCTTGAAACGCAAAATAAAAAGGTTTTTCTTCCTGTATATTATTTTTTTTTAAATAGTTTTCAGTTATTTTTTCTAATGTCTCTTTATTTAAGGTAAATATTAACATTTTTTCATTTTGCATATCACCAATATTTAATATCGTTGTATATTGATTTATTTTTAATGGTGGCTCAACTATTTTTGGTCTTTCCTGAATAATATTTGTTAACATTTTTTTCGAAAATATATCTGAAATTATTGAATTAAATAAACTAATATCTTTTGTTTCCATTTTTTAATAACCTGATTTTAATATTCTATTAACCGCTTCTTTAATTCTAAATTCATCAAATGGTTTAATTATATAATCCAATGCACCTAATTTTAATGCTTTTAAAACTAAATCTTTTTGACCAAGCGCTGAACAAACAATTATTTTCGCTTTATTATCATAGTTTTTAATTAATTCTATACTTCTTATTCCATCAACCTGTGGCATTGTTATATCCATTATTACTAAATCAGGTTTTATCACTTTATATTTTTCAAATCCTTCGGCACCTGTTTCTGCTTCTTCTATTTCATAATTTTCTTTTTCTAAAATATCTCTTATCATTAATCTTGTAATAGCAGCATCATCTACCACTAATATTTTCATTAATTACTCACTTCCTTATGAAAAAAGAAATTAATTATTATTTTATACATTTTTTTTTATAATTATGTCAAGTTAATTTTTATCTCTATAAATAATTCTTATTTTTTACCCATCTTATTTTTTATTGTTAATGCTTTATAAGAATATAACATTTATTTTTTTCTCTCTATTTATTCTCATCATATTTCTTTTTCTATTTCATAATAAACATATCTTTTTTTCAACCAGCGGACTGATATACAATCATACAATCCGCTTAACATTCTATTACTTATTCCATATTTACTCTCACCATATTTTCTTTCACGATGATTAACATTTATAGTTGCTAATTTTGCACCAGTTAGTTTTAATAATGTTGGCAAAAATCTGTGCATCCCTTTAAATATAAAAATTTTTTGTAGATATTCTCTTTTAAATACTTTTAAAGAACAACCAGTATCTTTTATTTTTTCTTTGGTTATTGTGTTTCTTACGAAATTTCCTATTATTGACGATATTTTTTTTATTAGTGAATCTTGTCTATTTTGTCTGTAACCAATAACTACATCATATCCTTCCTCTAATTTTTTAAGCATTTTTGGTATATCTGCTGGGTCGTTTTGTAAATCAGCATCCAGTGTAATTACTATATCATTTTTTGCTTTTTGAAATCCTGCTGCTAATGCTGCTGATTGTCCAGCATTTTTTTTGAATTTTACTATTTTTATTATTGGATATTCATTTTTTAATCTTAATAATTTTTCAAAACTACGATCTGTTGAACCATCATCGATAAATATTATTTCATAATTATTTGTTATTGTATTCAATACTGTAACTAATTCTTTTACTAATATTTCTATATTTTCTTCTTCATTATAAACTGGTATTACTATTGATAAATTCATTTCTAATTCTCCAATATAATCATTTTTCTATTTTCTTCTATTAAGTTATAATTAGTTATCATATCTTTTATTTTTTCAAATCTTTCTTTACTCATTATCACCGCTTGATTTTTTTCAGTATTTATTCTTCTTATTATTTCCGCATTATCTTCTGTTGTTTCAAAAAAATTTTCTGAATAAAATAATATTCCACAACTTATATCATCAGTTAATATTACCTTTTTATTTTTATTTTTTAAACTGCGTGCTTTCTCGCCTATTGCACGAAATGATTTTTCTTTATTTATTGTTTGAAAAATTTCTTTTTTGGCATATATTACAATTATTGTTATGAAAATAATTATTGTTATAAATAAATACTTTATCTGTTTATTTAAAGCAAAAATAAAAATAGGTATTGAAAATAAAAATAAAATTATACTGATTATTTTCGAATAAAAATAATATTGTGGAAATTTGATTTTAACAAAAATAAATATTGTTATCGCACTAATAAATAATAATAGTGATAATATCATTCCACTAATTTTAAAAGCATTCAAGTATTTTTTGTTTTTTATTGCCTGCGAAAAAAAATAGCCTGTAATTATGCTAAATGATGGATATAATTGCAATAAATATAATTCACGTTTTCCACTTATCAAACTAAAAATTATAAATATAGAAATAAACCATATAACATTAAATTTCAAAAATTCATTTTCATACAATTCGTTTGATTTTTTTAACACAAAAATAAAAGAAATAAAAAATATAAAATATGGCATTGAATGGAGTGGAAAATTTGTTAGATAATAATATATTGGCTGTTTATGACTGAATGAATTTATACTTCTTCCTGTTGTTTGTTTTAATATAGTCCGATGATAATATTCTTTTCCACCTTTTTTTAGTACTGGCACAAGCCAAAGCGAAACAACTAAAAAATATAATATAAAATATTTTGCTAAATATAACAAATTTTTTTTATGGTGCTTTTTTTGAAATAAAGTATAAATTATGAAAACAGCAAAAGATAATAATGACACTGGTCCTTTTATTAATGTGCCAATAGCCATAAAAATAAATGCAATTGCAAATTTATAATTTAGTCTTTTAATTGCACTATTTTCATTAACACCTTCAAATAAAAGTAAGCCGCTTAAGAATGTGAATAGAACCAAATTCATATCTATTTGTGCTCGTTGGGCAACCCATATAAATTCAAATGTTGTTCCTAATATAAATGCTGAAATTATTCCTGCTGTTAACCCTGCATATTTTTTACTCCAAAAATAAACAGACAATAAAATTAAAATAGCAGCAATAATTGACGGTATTCGGGCAATAAATGCATCTATCGGTCTCTTGAAGATTTTTGAAGCCAGAACAATTTCCCAAAAAAAGAAAGGTGGTTTCTCGTAATATACTTTTTTATTTAGATGTGGTAATATATATTCATTATTTAAAATCATTTCTTTTGCTACCTGCGCATAACGCGGTTCATCTGGAGCCCATAAGTCGTAATTATCTATTTTATAAGTGTATAATACTATAAAAAAAATTATGATTATTATTGGAATGAGTAAATTTTTATTTTTCATTTTTTAATAATTTCAAATTTCGGATATATACTATTAATCCTGTTGATTGTCCAATGGTAAAAACCAAATCTTTTCGTGTTATCGCATAAAGTAGTAAAATCAAACTACCGCAAATGCTTAAATACCAAAATGAAATTGGAATAATACTTTTATTTTTTTTTTCTGACACAATCCATTGTATTAAAAATCTTAAAAAAAACAATGTTTGCCCTAATAATCCAAGTATTGTCCAATAATCTAAATGAAATATTTTTGTCATATTATTTTTCTCCAATCACTTTTTTTACAATAATTATAAACCTTTTATCAGCATATATTATTAAAAAATAAATTAAAGTCAAGATTAAAAATCTGTGATTTGAAAATTAACAGTTTTTTTGTTTATTTCATTTAGCCTTTTTTCTGACTTAATTTTTTTATCTTATTTAAATATTGTTATAGATTTATTACACACAGTATTCATTGTTTTCTATTCCACTTACAAGCCCCTAAAAAGTTTTTTTACTCGGATTATTCGTCCAGTATATAACTTAAACTCCAGAAAATTTATAACTATAATCATTTAATGCTGTATTTAATGCAATTATTTAAAAAATAATACTTATTATTTTTATAATTTATTCTGTTTCCATAGCCTTATTCTTCAATTTGACTCTTCCAATACTTATATGAATTCTTTCTAAAATAATTAAAATAAAATTGATATGTATTTATCTTAAACCAAAAGTCTGCTTTCGAACTAAATTCATCTAAATCAAAAAATTCTCTTTCAATTAAATTATTAACTTGTTTCCACATCAGCATTAGTATTAGAACAGCAGAGAGGAATAAATTTATGTTTAGCACTGAATACTTTTTCAATTAAATATTTAAACCCTTTTTCTCTCTCTTTTTTTTCTGACCCTGAAAATTCACTACAATTTCAGTTTGAATAATAACTTTTTTTAAATCAACATTTTTTTAAAAATGCGTTAAAAACATATTGATAAAAATATATGAAAAAACATATTATAATCAGCAGCAAAACCTGTAAACAAAGCTCCTTTATGAACTTCTCTAATTGTACACTTATACTTCGGAGGCAACGGCAATCGCAACTGAACCATATAACGATAATATTTTTGGATGTCAGTAAGATACTTAATATCAACTTGAGAAAACTGTAATGGTTTATATTTTTTTGCTTTTTCTATTTGCAAATTTAGTTTTATATGATGTTTTTTTTGTTGTTTATTTACTAATCCTTTATGTTTGAATATCTTATGGATTGTTCGACTTGAATGAGGTAGTTTAAATTCCGTTTTTAATCTATTAGCGCCAAAGTTAGTCAGTTTGCGCAATTCGATTATTCTCTTTCTTTTTTTTCTTCCAACTGTTTTGTGCTATTCTTTAGTCGTCTACTTTGATCTTGAAGACCTCTTTTGCCATAAATCTTATACCGACGTCGCTGCCATTTACGAACTGTATGATGTGTTGGTCGCTATCCCGATTTTCCATTGCGTTCGATTAACTTAGCCATTTATGAACTGTATAATGTGTTGTGCCGTAAAAGAATATTAAACATTTTATTTTCCTAAAGTTTGTATATATTGATGGGTATATTATGTCTGGGATATTTTCCATATTTTTATTAAAATTTTCCTTGACAACTATTGTATTTTTTTTTTGTATAATAACTAAATATTATGAAAAACTATGTTTTAAGAAAAGCTTATATTTATGGAAGATAAAGTGGTAATGACTGTTAAACAGATTGCCGAATATCTACCGATGGATGAGCATACTATCTATAAACTCGCCAGCTCTGGTCAAATCCATTCCCTAAAAATCGCTGATCAGTGGCGGTTTAAAAAAGATGTAATTGATAAATGGATAAGTGAGGAATCTTTAGAGAGAGTAGCAGAGAATATAAAGTCTTCATCAAAGAAAAAAGGTAAGGAAAAAATAATTTATGGCTAAAGAAAAGAAATATCCGAAAACAATAGTAAACTGGTCTGAAGATGAGAGACTACCTTTAGATTTAACATTTATAGCAAATGAATCGGATAAAACACTTAAAAATAGATTTGAGCAGCTAATAAAGGATTGTAAGTTTTTTGATTGTCTGGTTGCTTATTTTTATGTAAGTGGGTTTTACGCCATATATAAGCCACTACAAAAAACTGAGAGAATAAAAATTCTTATTAGGATTGGAACACCCAAAGAAACTTACGATTTAATAAGAAGTGCAGAAGATAAACCTCAACATTCATTTCAATTCTCTCATTTAGAAACAAAGCAAAAGATTGAAAACACGGTAGAAAATGAAATGGCTGCTTTAGAAGATAACCAGAATGTTGAGGAGGGAGTCCAGAAGCTTATTGATGAAGGAAAAGCGGAAAAATATGCGAGTTCGGATTTTAGACCTCATTTTGAGACGGATCTAAAAAGTGACCTTGAAATTTTTAGAAAGATAAAATCTATTTGGCAATCTATAAAAATGGACCAAAAACTTGAAACCTTACTGGGCAACTTAAAAAAACACCATATCTTGAAAAATAAGAGAATAATTATCTTTACAGAGACAAAAGAAACCTCAGAATATTTGACTGAAAATATAAATAATAATAATTATGTAGGTAAAACTGCCCTTCTATTTCATGGTAATTCGCCAGAAGTACTTAGAGACGGAGTTATAGAAAATTTTGACGCAATGGCAAGAAATAAAAGAGATGATTATAGGATACTTGTCTCAACAGAGGTCCTTTCTGAAGGTGTTAATCTTCACGGATCAAACATAGTAATAAACTACGATATACCCTGGAATCCTACAAGGTTGATGCAAAGAGTGGGGAGGATAAATCGTATAGATACATCATTCGACAAAATTCATACATTTAACTTTTTCCCAACAAGGCAAGCAGATTCTAAAATTGAACTTACAAACATTGCTCGTTCAAAAATAGAGGCATTTTTAACATTGCTTGGTGGAGATACCTCAATCCTCACAGAAGGAGAACCTATTTCATCTCATGAACTATTTGACAAACTACTTTCAAAGAAAACTATTACAGAAGATGAGGAAGAAAAAAGCGAACTCAAGTATTTAAGAATTATTGAGGATGTCCGCGATAAAAATCCTGAACTTTTTGAAAGAATAAAGCGTCTTCCCAAAAAGGCTCGGTCAGCAAAGATATTTTCTCAATATCTAAAAGATATTGCATCTGCTGATTCTTTAATCACCTTCTTTAGAAAGGGCAAATTGATGAAATTCTTCTTATCAGATAACAAATCCACTATAGAACTTGACTTTTTGGCATATACAAAAATTCTTGAAACCTTACCCGATGAAAAAAGAGCAAAACTACCTCTTGAAAATTACTATGAATTCCTTGATAAGAACAAGGCTGCTTTTTTCAATGCAACTCTGGAAGAAATAATTGAAACTCGCAGACGAGGTGGTAAAAGCAGTTATGGCGAGCTTTTAAAGATTTTGAAAGTAACCCAGAAGAATACCAAACAACTTACAGAAGACCAGGATGAATATCTTAAAAAAATAATAAACCGACTTGAAGAAGGCTCACTGCCAAAACAAACTGTAAAGAAAACTCTCAATGCATTAAATAAACTTGAAAAAGACATTCAAAATCCACTAAAAGTTATTGGGACCCTACAAAGAGAGATTTCACCTGCTTTTATTAAAAGCCACTATGCAGAAACTTCTGCCATAACAGAAGGAAAAAGGGAAGTTGTTTTATCACTTTATTTAGGAGAGCAAAGCAATGGATAGGAAAGTTGCAAGAAACATTATAATCAACACATTTGAAAATTCTTTTAATAAAGAGCGTTTCATTCTTTTTCTGAAGAACCTCCTGAAAAAATTTGAAGAAAAAACATTTGTTTACCAGGGCAATTACATTCCTGATGCATTTGAACAATACATAAGTTCATTAGAGAGGATTGGTAAATATACGGACAATAAAAACGAAATTGATTTACTGATTGTCCAACTAAAAAGAGAGACCTCACTCGAGCGAGCAAGAACAATGCAAAGAAACTTTATTGCATGGTATTTAAAAGGAAGTAGGAGCGGAAAATTAAAAGATGCTGCTCTTGTTGCCTTTGTGTCACCTGATAATAACGAAGATTGGCGTTTTTCTCTTGTAAAATTAGATTATCGCTTTGAGGAAGCCACTTCTGGAAGAATCAAAGTCAAAGAGGAATTTACTCCTGCCAAAAGATGGTCATTTCTGGTTGGGAAAAATGAAAAAAGCCACACTGCACAGAGCAGGTTATTACCGATACTTGAAAAGGATGACTTTCCAACTCTTGAAGATTTAGAAAAAGTCTTTGATGTTGAAGTTGTAACTAAAGAGTTCTTTGAAAAGTATAGAGACCTGTTTATAAGAACAAAACTTCAACTTGATGAAATCGTAAAAAATAACCCAAAAGTTCAGCAGGAGTTCCAAAATAAAAACATCAATACCGTTGATTTTGCTAAAAAACTTCTTGGCCAAATTGTATTTTTATATTTTCTTCAGAAAAAAGGCTGGTTTGGGGTTGAAAAGGAAAAACGATGGGGAACAGGACCAAAAGATTTTATAAGAAGATTGTTCAATAAAGAATTTGGAGGCTATGAAAACTTCTATAATGATATTCTTGAACCATTATTTTATGAAGCACTAAGAACCGACAGAAGCGCAGATGACCATTATTACAGCAGATTTAATTGCAAAATTCCATTCTTAAATGGAGGGTTATTTGACCCGCAGAATAATTTTGATTGGGTAGATATTGATATACTTTTACCAAATGAACTCTTCTCAAATACAAACAAAACAAAAGAAGGAGATATTGGAGATGGAATCCTTGATGTTTTTGATAGATATAATTTCACCGTAAATGAGGAAGAACCGCTTGAAAAAGAAGTTGCCCTTGACCCTGAACTACTTGGAAAAATTTATGAAAAATTAAACGCAATAAGACCAGATAATTTTGATGAATATGTAAAGGTTTTAAAACCTGGCAAAAAAGGAGAAGAGACAAAGTTTAACAAGGAATACGGCGTTTATTATACGCCAAGAGAAATAGTCCATTATATGTGTCAGGAGAGTTTGATTGAATATCTTTGTAGTGCAGGCATTTCTACCTGTGCAAAAAAAGACGTTGAAGAATTCGTAAGGTATGCTGATTTAATTCCTGAGCATGAAAGAACTGCCTTTGAAAAGAAAGAAAAAATTGAAAGAGGAGTGCAGAAAGAAACCAAATACGAACACAAAATACCGGAAAGCATTATTCAAAATGCAGAACTCATTGATAAACTTCTTGCCGATATAAAAGTCTGCGACCCTGCTGTTGGCTCAGGTGCTTTTCCTATTGGAATGATGCATGAGATTACGAAATTAAGACAATTGCTTTCTATTTATCTTGCTAAACCAATCAACATCTATGACCTTAAGCGAAACTGCATTGAAAATTCCCTTTACGGCGTTGACATTGACCCAGGTTCAGTTGAAATATGCAAATTGAGATTCTGGCTTTCAATGATCGTGGATGAGGAAAATTTTTACAATATAAAACCACTTCCGAACCTTGACTATAAGGTGGTTTGCGGAGATTCACTTTTAGGGGTTGAAAAAGATTTATTCAATATAGAAGCATTTAGCAGTTTGGAAGGACTAAAACCGTTATATTTTAAAGAAACACGCCCGGGAGAGAAGCAAAAATATAAAAGCCAGATTGATGGGTTGATCAAAAAGATAAGCAAGGGATATACTCAGTTTGATTTTGAGGTTTATTTTTCCGAGGTATTCCATCAAAAAGGTGGCTTTGATATTGTGATTGCTAATCCCCCGTATGGTGGTAAATACCTAGATGAGTATATCTCCTACTTTAAGGAACATTACTATTGTACAGGTAATAAAAATTTAAAAGGCTCTTTAGATACATTTGTATTATTCATTGAAAAAGGATATTCTATTCTAAGAATTGACGGAAACCTCATATTTATCGTGCCTATTTCGGTAATTTCTAGTGATTCAGTTCAGGCATTGCACACTCTTCTAGAGAAAACCTGTAAGATTATAAAAGTATCATCTTATGCAGTAAGACCAAAGCCGGTATTTGAAAGTGCCGTGGTAAATACTTCCATTATAAGTTTTATCAAAACAATGAGCCCAGTGAGTATGATATTGTGTTCCAAAATGTATAGGAAAGACAAAAAATTTAATTTAGAATATCTTCTAAACAATTTGCAATTTATTGATGTTAAAAAATTTAAGTTAAGAGGAAGATACCCAAAGATATCGTTATTTATAGAAAAAAACATCTTAGAAAAACTTTTTTTAATTAAAACCAAAATAGGAGACATAATTGTTAAAAGAGGAAAACCAATTTATTATAGAGCCGCTGGTGGAAGATATTTTAAAGTTGTTACAAACTATTCAACTGGCTCCTCAGCTGAAAAAAATATTTATTTTGAAGAAAGAATTGCGAATGTTGTTGGTGCAATTTTGAGTAGCAATTTATTCTTTTGGTGGTATCAAATATACTCTGATAATCTAAACTTAAAATTGTATGAAATAGAAACATTTCCAATCCCTATTGATAATCTAGCAGATGAAGTTATAAAAAGGGTGAATAAAGCGTACAATTACTACTTAAGAGATATTGAAAAAAATGCAAAAGTTAAAAAATCAAAAAATTATGCCAAAGTTAAAGAGTTTAAAGAATATAAAATATCTCTATCTAAAAAGTTCATAGATGAAATTGATGATATTATAGGTCCTATTTATGGTTTATCTTCACAAGAAATTGAGCTTATTAAAAATTACGAAATAGAATTCAGAATGAGGGAAGAAGAGGAAGAAGATGAATAAAATTATGCAGCACCAGATACAATCCCTCATCTCCCAAATTCTCTCCCACACCCAATCAGAGGACTACGAAACAAACCAGCAAAAACAGACACAGGTAAAAGCCCTTGAAAAACAAATTGACCAACTTGTTTATAAACTTTATAATTTAACGGAGGAAGAAATTAAAATAATAGAAGGAGAAGAATAATGACAGAAAAACACGATTTATGGGACTTAAGTAACAGACCTTCAACAAAAACAAAACTTGAAATTTTAGAAAATGTTTTTGAGGTATGGCTCACCATCTGGAACAAACAAGCATGGGTAGCTAACGAATGGTATATTATAGATTTGTTTTCTGGAAGAGGTAGGTATGATGATGGAACTTATGGTTCACCACTTATTTTTCTTGATAAAATTTTCAAAAAGAGAATAACCAGAAAATTAAGAGAAAATATTAAAATAAAGTGCTTTTTTATTGAATTGGATAATAAGAATTTTACTTATTTGAGTAAGAATGTTAAAGGGTTTCTTAATAAAAATTCACAAGTAAAAGAAGTAATCGAACCTTATTTATACAATGAAAACTGCAATAAGAAAGCCCCGGAAATAATAAAAGAGATTAGTAATACTTCCAAAAATCCTCTTTTTGTTTTAATAGACCCAACGGGCTTGCAAATTAAGAGAAAAACAATTAATTTAATAGTTCAATTAAATAATCCCAAAGACATTATGTTTAATTATATCTTAGAAGAAGTAAGACGGACAAGCGGAGTAGCAAAAAAATCCAATTTTAGTGGGCAGTTAACAGAAAGAGAGATTAAGACTATAAACACGCTAAAAGAATTTATTGGGGATGATATTAAATTAATAGGAGATGACCAAAAGATGTTAGAAGATTTCGTTAGCTCTGTTTTTACTTCTAAGGGGCTTCATGTTTTGGGATATGATATCAAATATCCTGATCGCAATGATACTTTGTATTATCTTCTTTATGCTTGTAAAAATCCTAATGTAACTAAAATAGTTAAAGATGTTTATGCACGACAGAAAGAAAAAATTTTAGGTAAAACATTATTCGGTGGTAAAGATTTTTATAAAGATACTTTTATAGAAATTCCTTCAAAAATAAAGACTATTAACAGAAAAAGTCTTTTATATCAAACAAAGGTTGAATATGGAGACTGGACAATAAATCATATTGTTGGTTGTAAACATGGCTGTAAATTTCCTTGTTATGCATTGATG
>Ga0209409_1000404_pt1 | contig 45000 bp, 27 predicted proteins | sample AD_JPNMR1_MetaG_FD_184424 | JGI IMG/M metagenome (GOLD analysis project Ga0209409, IMG submission 184424) | Active sludge microbial communities of municipal wastewater-treating anaerobic digesters from Japan - AD_JPNMR1_MetaG (SPAdes) (version 2) | ecosystem: Engineered > Bioreactor > Anaerobic... | reverse complement strand
AGGGAAATGTGAAACTGGCTGCTGCAGGATGGGACTACGCAACAGGGTTATCCAGCAATGGTAAACTTTTTGCCTGGGGACACAATGATTTCAATCAGTGTAACATCCCATCAAAAATTGAAGGAGAAATAGTCAATGTAATTCCAGGCGGTTATCATGGATTTGTTCTGACAAAAGATGGTAAAGCGTATGGCTGGGGAACAAATAATGATGGACAATGCAATGTTCCTCAGGAAATACAGGGTAAAATTACCAGTATATCATGCGGAGGAGTTCATACTCTTTTTCTTACAAATGAAGGAAAGGTATATGCCACAGGAAGAAATGAAATTGGGCAGTGCAAGGTTCCTTCGTCAATACAGGGAAATGTTGCAGCAGTTTCAGCAGGCGCAGATTTCAGTCTTGCCCTGACAAAAGATGGCAAAGTGTATGGATGGGGTAATAATCAATGGGGGCAATGCAATGTGCCTTCAGAAATACAGGGAAATGTTATTGCAATATCAGCAGGGGGTTATCACAGTTTATTCATTACAAAAGAAGGAAAGGTTTATGCGAGTGGAAACAATGACTATGGTCAGTGCAGGGTGCCTTCAGAAGTACAGGGAAATGTTATAGCGGTTTCAGCAGGGGGGTTCCATAGCCTTGCGCTAACAAAGGACAAGAAGGTCTACGGATGGGGCAGAAATGATTTTAATCAGGCGAGTGTTCCTCAGGAAATACAGGGAAAAGTGAAATCCATTTCAGCGGGCTCCAGGCAGAATATCGCAGTAATTCAGATTTCTGAGTCAAAGAAAGACGAAAGATAAACAAATGTTTAAAGGTGCTGTCATCGGACTTGGTTTCATTGGTGCCGGTGATGAACTTTCAGGCAGGGCAATCGGACAGGATGTAAGAAATCTTGATGGAACCCATGCACAGGCAATGGCAAACAATCCGCATATCAACCTTATTGCTGGCGCAAGCAGGGATGAAGGAAGAAGATGCAGATTCCAGCAGAAGTTTCAAGATGCCAGAGTTTATTCTGACTGGCGTGAAATGATTGAAGTTGAAAAACCAGATATTGTGAGTATTGCAACACACGCACCATCCCACGCAGAAATCACAATTGGTTGTGCTCAATCAGGTGTTAGGGCAATTCTTTGCGAAAAACCCATGGCGACAAAACTCTCTGATGCTGACAGAATGCTGGAAGTGTGCGAGAGATATCACACGATACTTGCAATCAATCACAGCAGAAGATGGAATAAATTCTGGCAAAACTATCGCGAGCAAATCCAGTCAGGAGTTATCGGGAAGATTCAACACGCCTGTGTTCACTGGCAAACAGGTAGACTGGGTAATATTGGTACACACATTTTTGATGCATTGAGGATGTTAACAGGACAACAACCAGTGGCAGTCAGTGGAAGTTTAGACCCAACGTTATACCCTGATTGCAGGGGACTTCAGTATAAGGACTATGGTGGCTGGGGGATCATTATATTTTCAGATGGAATGAGGGCATTTATTGATGCACCACAGACAGGCTTATTTCCACTTGTCGTAAAAATTACTGGAGACAGAGGAGAAATTATTATCCAGAACAAGGAGGCAGGGATACATTTCTGGCAGGGTGGTTCACAAGAAATTCTGCCTGAGCCAGGGAATAAAACAGCCCTTGACAATGCGATGGAAGACATTGTCAGTTGTCTTGTGGAATCAAAAGTGCCTGCCTGTACTGGGAAAGATGGTCTTATTGCCCTTGAAGTAATTATAGGATTTCATGTTTCACACCGCTTGGGTGGAAAATGGATTGACCTTCCAATCAAGGGAAATGACAGAAATTTTGAAGTAATGATGGCGTAATTATTCAAAGTCAAAAAAAATTTGAAATGAAATTAAAGATTTTTTCTGTGTTTGTGGTATTTTTTCTGTGCGGTTTATTATTTGGTTCTCCTGAGAACACTTTTTCTATTGTCAATCCTTATGATGGTATTGCTTGGGAAAAAGTGGTTCAATATAAAGCCAATTTACATACCCATACTACTGTAAGCGACGGGAAACTTCATCCCCAGCACATTGTTGATATTTACGCTTCGCTCGGTTATAAAATTTTATCCATCACAGACCACAGTGAGATGAACAAAAATCCTGGAAATATTACCTATCCCTGGGAAAATTTTCGTAATCTGGTCACAAGCGGTGGAAAATCAGGTTTGTATGAAAACAGAGACAGCAAATTAATGGGTATGCTTGCTGTGCCTGGAAGAGAAATTTCACAGGAACATGATATTGGCAGTTATTTCAATGTGAGTATCGATATAAATAGCGCAAAAAAGATAGAAGATGTTATAGAAAGTATAGAAAAAAATCAGGGTCTTGCTGTACTATTACATCCTGGCAGATATCATTTCACTGATGATTGGTATGTGAATCTGTTAAAAAAATATCCTGTGATTGTGGGAATGGAGGTATATAACCAGGGTGATAGATACCCTGGATGCAAAATAATCTGGGATAATGTGTTGACAAAATTGATGCCTGATAGACCTGTATGGGGTTTTTCAAATGATGATGCTCATAGATTTGAACATATTGGAAAAAACTGGAATGTTTTTTTATTATCAAATCTAACAATGGAAGAATTAAAACATGCAATGAAAAAAGGGCAATTTTATTTTGCCTATTGTCCTGATGCAAGTAATAGTACTCCAGCAATAATCAGAAAGATAGAAGTGGATAATAAGAATATGTTGATACGTATACAAGCAATAAATTGCAGTAAGATTGAATGGATTTCAAATGGAAAAATCGTTGGCACTGGTCCAGAATATCAGATTAAGACATCAGATGGGAAAGTTGCTAATTATGTCAGGGCAAAACTTTATGGAAGTGATAATAAATCAGTGACTGAACTCCAGCCATTTGGCATTCAAAAAAAGCGCCTCATAGAGATGCAGGCGAAACTTGATTAAAAGCAAAAAATGGGGATAATATATGTATCCCAGATTTAACCCTAACCGGAGGAAAAATATGAAAGTTGTGATTTCTTCATTGAGTGCGATTGAAATTCTTGATTCAAGGGGTAATCCCACAATAAGGGTTTTCTGCTGTTTGAGCAATGGAATAAAGGTTTCAAGTTCAGTGCCATCAGGCGCTTCAACAGGTGAAAACGAGGCAGTTGAATTGAGGGATGGAGACAAAAAACGGTATGGTGGAAAAGGGGTATTGAAGGCAGTTGAAAATGTCAATAATATCATTGCGCCGAAAATTATTGGAATTGAACCTCACAGGCAGGCAGAAATAGACCAGATTATGATTGAACTGGATGGTACACCAAATAAAGGTCATCTTGGCGCAAATGCAATACTTGGTGTTTCAATGGCAGTGGCAAAGGCGCAGGCAAAACTTTCTGGTCTTCCTCTGTATCAATATCTTGGTGGAACTGGCGCAACGCGGCTTCCTGTTCCGATGATGAATATTCTCAATGGTGGAAAACACGCTGATAATAGTGTTGATTTTCAGGAGTTTATGGTGATGCCTGTTGGAGCACCGAATTTCAAAGAAGCATTGAGATATGGTGCCGAAACATTTCACGCGCTTAAGAAAATTCTTTCAGAAAAAGGTTATTCAACAGGGGTTGGAGACGAAGGTGGTTTTGCTCCCAACCTTTCAAGCAATGATGAGGCGTGCGAGGTGATTGTTAAGGCAATAGAAAAAGCAGGATACAAACCAGGCATTGATATTGCAATTGCACTGGATCCTGCTGCGAGTTCTTTTTATGAAGATGGCATATACAATCTGTCAAAGTCAAAACAGGGCAAAAAAACTTCTGAGGAAATGATAGAACTGTATGGAAACTGGATAAAAAAATATCCCATTGTTTCTATTGAAGACGGACTTGCTGAAAATGACTGGGATGGGTTTAAGAAGATGACAGAAAAACTTGGAAATAAAATTCAGATTGTTGGTGATGACCTGTATGTCACCAACACAAAATTTGTGGAAAAGGGAATAAAGGAAAAAGCCAGCAATGCAGTGTTGATAAAGCTCAATCAGATAGGTACAGTGACAGAAACAATCCAGACAATCAATCTTTGCAGAAAGGCAGGATGGGGTTATGTCATATCTCATAGAAGCGGTGAGACAGAAGATACATTTATGGCAGATTTTTCTGTTGCAATGGCTGGCGGACAGATTAAGACAGGTTCTGCATGCAGAAGCGAAAGAATCGCAAAATACAATAGATTGCTTGAAATTGAATGGGAACTTGGCAAATCTGCTGTTTTTAGTAATCCCTTTCAACGGGATTAGTTTGGGTAAAAATTGATTTTCAAACTCAGTGCCAACCATAAAAGGGCTCTGGAAACAGCCCTTACAATGCTTGATGAACTCCTGGTTTCTATTGAAAAATGGGTTGATGGAAACCAGTATCAGTCAGTGCTATATGAAGAGAAAAATGATTTAAGTGTTTCGCAAAGAAAGGCATTGAAAAAACAAATCCTTGTTTTGAAAGCATCTCTTGAAGCCGCGAAAAAAGACCTTGGTTTAACAAAAACCACCCAATCTGCATTGAACGACATATGGAGCAGGGTTGCTTCATTCAGAGAAAATGTCATGGAACTTGGAGCAAGACACCTGAAAAGATATGGAAGTTTGCACCATGAAACAGCAGAATATATGGATAAACTATCTGAAAAACTTCTCTTACAACTTGACGGTATTCTTGAAATAATCAAAGCAGGCAGGCACTAATAATTGCAGTATCCTTTAGTACAACCAGAAAAGTGTTCACCAATCTGAAGATAATCAATCTGGCTGAAATCTTCTCCAAGGTAAAGCACCTGAAATGACTTACTTCCATAACGAAAGACAGTAATTCCTTTGCATTTCATTTTGTATGCAGAAATGAAGATATTTTTTACCATCTGGATTGTGGCATTTTCAGGCAGATTGATTGTTTTAGAAACAGCATTATCAGTATGATGCTGGAATGTTGCCTGCATGAGAAGATGAAGACGGGGGTCAATATCAAACGCTGTTTTGAATATATTTCTGATATGGCTGGGTATCTGTCTGATATTTTTGAGAGAACCTGTTTTTAAAATTTCTGCTGTGATGTCTGGTTTCAGTAATTTGAGTGTTGCTGCTTTCTTTTCCCAGACAGGATTGATTTCAAAAATACTTGAATTAGCCAGTTTTCTTCCATATGCAATCGCAAAGAAGGGCTCAATACTGCTGGAGCAACCAGCAATAATGCTGATGGTGCCTGTCGGTGCTATGGTGGTTCGTGTGCAATTTCTCAAGTATTCAAATGTATCTCTGTAGATACTTTTTTTGAAATTTGGAAAACTTCCTTTAATTTTTCCGAGATACACTGAGTATTCTAATGCAGTGGTGTTAATAAAACCCATAAGTGTTTCTGCAAGCGTCAAGCTTTTTTTACTTCCATAAGGAATTTCAAGTTCAGCCAGTAAATCAGCCCATCCCATAATGCCAAGGCCAATTTTTCTATTGGCAAGCGTCATGCGTTCTATTTCTTTGAGGGGGTACTGATTTACGTCAATCACGTTATCAAGGAACCTCACAGTCAGTTCCACAATTCGTTTTAATTTTTCCCAGTTGATAGTTCCATTTTCAACAATTTTTGTCAGATTGATTGAACCAAGATTGCAGGATTCATAATTAAGCAGGGGCTGTTCACCGCAGGGATTTGTGGCTTCAATGCTTCCTATTTCTGGTGTCGGGTTTTTTCTGTTAATCTCGTCTATAAAAATGATTCCCGGGTCTCCTGTTTCCCATGCACACTGGGATATAATGTCAAACAGTTCTCTTGCCGGTATGCTTTTTACAGCTGTTTTTGTTCTCGGGTTTACCAGTTCAAATTTTTGATTTTTAAAAACGCTTTCCATGAATTTATCTGTGATAGCAACAGATAGATTGAAGTTTGTCAGAACATTTTTTCTTTTCGCTGTAATGAATTCAATAATATCAGGGTGGTCAATGTTCAATATTCCCATATTTGCTCCCCTTCGTCTTCCACCCTGTTTTACAACTTCTGTTGCCTTATCAAAAATTTCAATGAATGAAACAGGCCCTGATGCAACTCCCATTGTTGAGCGGACAATATCGTCTCTTGGTCTGATATGTGAAAAAGAAAAGCCGGTTCCACCACCGCTCTGATGGATAATTGCCATGTTTTTAAGTGCCTCAAAGATTCCAGTAATTGAATCAGGAACAGGTAAAACAAAACACGCTGATAATTGCCCGAGGTTTGTTCCTGCATTCATCAGAGTTGGTGAATTTGGAAGAAACTCAAGGTCTGTAAGCATTTTGTAAAATTTTTCCTGATAAACTGCCTTTTCAGAACCTTTTTCAGCAGATGCAACATATCTTGCGACTCTTTCGAACATCTGTTCAGGCGTTTCAATAATTTCCCCGGAGTCATTCTTCAAAAGGTATCTCTGTTTCAGAATACTGATGGCATTGATGGAAAGTTTTAATCTGTCTTCAACACCAATGATTTTTTTACTTTCTCGGAGCTGTCTTCGTTTGTCCCGGTAAAGGATATATGCCCGTGCGACATCAGGAAAATTATTCCTCATTAATGTTTCTTCAACGATATCCTGAATGTGTTCAACAGACACACTGGTATGATTTTCTTTCTGAAGGGTTTTAACCACCTGTTTACACAGGTTTTGTGCAAGCAAAAAATCATCCTTTTTTCTGGCTTTAAGGGCTTTATAAATGGCAAGGGCAATTTTTTCTTCATCAAACTTCTCAATCTGTCCATTTCTTTTTTTTACCAATGTGATTTTCATATCAGGAATTCCTCCTGTTTCATTTTACTATGTCCGGGGAAAAAATAAAGTTTTATTCCACAGTGACAGTTTTTGCTAAATTTCTTGGTCTGTCAACAGGAAGGTTTTTTTCAAGCGCAAGGAAATACGAAAGAAGTTGAAATGGAATGACTGAACAAATAGGAGAAAGTTTTTTTGAGTCAGGTATACATATTACGTTATCGCAGATTTGTTTGATGTCCTGATTATTTTCTGTTGTGATCACAAATGTTTTTCCTCCCCGGGCTTTAATTTCTTCAATATTGTTCAATGTTTTTTCATAAGTTTCATCCATGGGAGCAATAAAAAATACAGGTGTTGTTTCAGAAATTAATGCAATAGGACCATGCTTCATTTCTGCAGATGATAATCCTTCTGCATGAACACCTGATACTTCTTTAAGTTTTAGGGCTGCTTCAAGAGCAACTGGATAATTTATTCCTCTTCCAAGTATAAAGATGGTATGAGAATCTTTGAGGAATTTGCTGATATTTTTCAGTTGAGAAGCAAGAGAAAAAATTTTTTCTGAAACACCGGATAATTTCAAAACGTCCACAATCATTTCATTCTTTTTTTCGGCTGAAATGGCACGTCTTGAAAATGCCGCGATCAAACTGATAACATACAGACAAACGACCTGTGCAGTGAATGACTTGGTGGCAGCCACACTTATTTCTGGACCTGCCAGCATCAAAATGTGATGAGAGGTGAGTCTTGTGAGAAGAGAATTTTCTACGTTGGTTATTGCCAGGGTTTCAGCAGTGTCAAATTTTTTAACGGCAGATACTGTATCTCTGGTTTCACCTGATTGAGACAGCGCAATAACAAGTGTATTTTTCTTATTGTACATTCTGCAGGAAGATAATTCTGAGGCAAGTTCAACATTTGTGTCAATCAATGCGATTGTTTCAAAATAATACCTGCCGATAAGTGCGGCATGATAGGAGCTACCACATCCAGTAATCAGAATTTTGTTTATCCCTTCAAAAAAATTGTTACCTGTTCGCTCAAAAAAAGAAATAACACTCCGAAGCGAAGAAACAACTACACTTGATTGTTCCAGTATTTCTTTTATGAAAAAGTGCTGGGTTTCATTATTGCTATTTTTTAAGTAAGAAACATTTTTCAATGACCTTTCATTTCCTTTGTTATCGTACAGCAGAATGTGGTCCGGAGAAACTACTCCCCATTCGCCGTCATTGACAGCAAAGACAGAGGTTGCTTCTTCAGGAAGTCCAACAGGGTCAGAAATGAGACATGTTCCTTCGTTATGTTTATAAACAAGTAAACTTGAATTTTTTTGAGTAAAGAAAATACGATTGTCATGGGTGAAAATAGTCACAACTGCAAAACTCCCTCTTATTTTCTTAATCGTGTCAAAAAATGCCTGTTCATCTGTTTTTCCTTCCATGAGAAAATGCTCGATCAAATGCGGGATGACTTCTGTATCAGTGGCACTTATAAAATTGTGCTTATTGAGGAGAAGGGATTTCTTTAATTCCTGGTAATTTTCAATAATTCCGTTGTGGACGACTGCAATACGGTTTACACAATCAACATGTGGATGAGCATTTTCCACGCTTACCTTTCCGTGTGTTGCCCACCTGGTATGACCTATACAGATAACAGGACAGGTTTTGTCCTTGTCTATTGTTAACTCTTTGCAAAGTTTATTGATTCCTCCGACAGTTTTTACCACACAGAGTACCTTTTCATTTGTAAACGCAATACCACAGGAATCGTATCCCCTGTGTTCAAGTCGTTTAAGTGATCTGATAACCTTTGATATTGCTTCCTGTTTTCCTGTGTAACCAGCGATTCCGCACATAGTATTAATCGTTAATCGACATACTTGCAAACTCTTTTTTGGAGAACGGGTTTTTTATTCGGACTTATGGTCGAAGCGCCGAAACAATTCTTGCAAATGAGAGAATCGTCTTCAGGGTAAAAAGCAAAAACTTCATCAAGACAGACCGCCTTCCCACACATTGAACACTTCAGATTTCTTTTCATGCTACCTCCTTACAGAATTTTTACGTTGATTCCAAGGTTTTGTAATTTTGAAATTTCTTTTTCAAATAATTCCTGCGTTTCCTGGGGTTTTGTGGTAATCAGAAGATACCTTCTTCCTTTTTTGATATCAATCCGGATCATCCTTGAGGATCTCGTCAGGTATGTTTCTGTTTTCCCTATCTTTGAACCGTCGGCGACAACAATAATTTCGTTGGTCCTTTTGATTAAACTATCAACCTGGTGTTGTGTTGAGATATTATCAGCGCTCATTCCTTTACTGCTGATCGCAGGAGAGCCAATAATGATTTTTGGTATTTCTGACACAGGTAGTGTCAGGTTGATGATAGACATATTTTTGCTTGAGAACTCTCCAGAGACAATTCCTACGAAATTAAACGTGAAAAATCTTTCATATTTTGTCAGCAGGGTATTGATGAGACCAATGTTGTTTGTCCAGATTTTTAACGAATAATTTGCACAGCATTTCGCAATCTCTTCACCAACATACGAAACAGTTGTTCCTGCACCAAGAAAAATTGTCTCATTGGGGGCAATAATATGCTGGGTGATGTACTGCGCCAGTTTTGACTTTTCATTCCTGTTTATGTTCCTTTTATACTCAAACGATGAAAGCACTATTTTTTCTTTCATTTTTTATTCCTTGCAATTTTTTTAACATTTTTCCTGACAAATTGTTTAACATATTTCCAAATTTTTGTCAAGGGCTTTTCATTTTTAATGAATTTGTGGTATTTATTCTGGTGTGTTATATTAAATGAGAAATTGAAGGAGGAGATATGAAATCACAGGTTAAAATAGTGCCTGGAGAGTATTCAATAGGGGTGATTGGTCTGGGATATGTGGGCCTTCCACTTGTTTTAAGATTTGCGAGAAAAAATTTTAATGTCATAGGATTTGATACAGACAAAAGCAAGGTAGAATTGTTAAATAAAGGGAAATCATACATTTCGCACATTCCTGATAAAGATATTCAAGGAGTTAAACATAATTTTATAGCCACCGTTGACACCACAAAATTATCTCAACCAGATGCCATTATTATTTGTGTACCGACTCCCCTTGATGCCCATAGAGAACCTGATTTAACCTATATTAAAAATACAGCCATTGAAATTTCAAAACACCTCAGGAAAAGTCAATTGATTTCCCTTGAATCAACCACATATCCTGGCACAACAAGGGAGATACTTGTTCCTGAACTTGAAAAAACAGGCATGAAGGTTGGGAAAGATTTTTTTGTTGTTTTTTCGCCAGAACGAGAAGCCCCGGGCAATAAACAATTCCCTGCTGAAAGAGTTCCAAAAATTGTTGGCGGCATGACTAAGGAATGCTTAAAACTCGGTAAAATGTTGTACGAACAGGTTTTTGAAAAGGTTGTACCTGTGTCCAGCGTTGAAATTGCTGAATCAGCAAAACTTCTTGAAAACATTTATCGCAGTGTGAACATTGCACTTGTCAATGAGATGAAGGTGCTTTTTGACAGGATGGGAATAAACATCTGGGAAGTTATTGAAGCAGCAAAAACAAAACCATTTGGTTATCACGCCTTTTATCCAGGACCTGGGCTTGGTGGTCATTGCATTCCAATAGATCCTTTTTATTTAACATGGAAGGCAAGAGAATATGATTTACACACAAGATTTGTTGAACTTGCCGGCGAGATTAATAGTTACATGCCATATTATGTGGTTGAAAAGCTTGTTGATGCATTGAACAGGCAAGGGAAGTCCATTTACAAAAGTAAAATACTTGTTGTTGGCATTGCTTACAAAAAAGACATTGATGATGCAAGGGAGTCGCCAGGTATCAAAATTATGAAAATTCTTGAAGAGAAAAATGTAAAAAAGGTTGACTACTATGATCCTTACATTCCCCAACTAATTAAATCACGGCAGGTTTCCCATCCAATTTTTTCAATAAAATTTAACAAAAAAACAATTTCAGGTTATGATGCAGCAATTATTGTTACTGACCATTCCAGTATTGATTATAAACTTCTTCAATCAGCATGTGGTCTTATTGTTGACACAAGAAACGTATATAAAAAGCATTACAAAAATGTTGTGAAAGCATAACAGGGGGAATAATGAAAAAAATCTGGCTGTTTGCGTTGGTAATGATGTTTGTTTTACCTGGATTTGCAGGGACAAATTTTCAAATCGCAAAAAACAGACAGGCACTGACAGACATTGTGATTCCAGAAACTTCAACGGTTAGAGTAAAACAGGCGGCTGAAGAACTTGCTGACTATCTTGGAAAGATTGCAAACTGTAAATTCAGGGTTATCAGTGGTACAGTACAAAAAGGTATAGCAGTAGGCAGGTTTGAAGATTTTCCTGGTATCAATTTTAAGGAAAAACCAGACCCAAAGGATATGACAAAGAGGGAGTTATATCTTCTCAGGACACATAAAGATGGTATTTTTGTAATAGGAGCCACAGATACAGCAGTAGAAGATGCGGTATGGGATTTACTTTATTTGCTTGGATACAGACAGTTTTTCCCACCTGCAAAATGGGAATACATTCCAAAAATAGAAAATCTTTCCATTAATATTGATAAGATCGAACAACCTGATTATTATGCCAGAAGGATATGGTATGGATATGGTTCCTGGCCTGAAAACGTAAAGGCATATAATATCTGGTGCAAGAAAAACAGAGCAGTATCAAGTATTATACTCAACACAGGTCATGCCTATGGCCACATTATTGCAAAAAATAAGGCAGAATTTGATAAACATCCTGAGTATCTTGGTCTTGTGAATGGTGAAAGAAAATCGTCGAAATTCTGTATTTCAAACCCTGGTTTAAGGAAACTTGTTGTTGATTATGCAATAAAAGCGTTTGAAGATAATCCTGACCTTGATTCAATTTCAATGGAACCAAGTGATGGAGGTGACTGGTGCGAGTGTGAAAATTGTGCAAAAATGGGAAGTATTTCAGACAGGGCGCTTACACTTGCCAATGAAGTCGCAGATGCAATATCAAAAAAATTCGGGAATAAGTATGTTGGTATGTATGCCTATAATATGCATTCGCCACCACCCAATATTCGTGTTCATCCCAATGTGATTATCAGTGTTGCCACAGCGTTTATCAGGGGAGGGTACACAGTTGACCAGTTAATAGAAGGATGGGTAAAAAAAGGAGCAACCATCGGTATCAGAGAATATTATGGGGTTAATGTGTGGGATAGGGATTTACCGGGTGCACCAAAAGCATCAGGAGTAACTTCACTTGCAAAAAGCATAGCAGATTTTCATACAAAGGGTGCAAGATTTCTTTCTGCAGAATCAAGTGATAACTGGGGTCCAAATGGCCTGGGGTATTATGTTGCTTCAAGAGTACTGTGGGATGTGGATGAAGCAAAGAAAGTGAAGGATTTAAAAAAGGACTTTTTTGAAAAAATGTTTGGACCTGCAAAAGATAAGATGGAAGAATTTTATCATTTGATTGACAGGGACAATAAGCCACTTCTGACAGAAGATTTGATAGGAAGGATGTACAGGGTTCTTGCAGATGCAAAGAAAAAAACCCAGGACCCACTTATTCAATCAAGAATCAATGACCTGATTCTTTACACTCGATATGTGGAACTGTTCAAGAATTATTCTGAATCAAAAGGAGAACAACGTCAGCAGGCATTTGAAAATGTAATAAAACACGCTTACAGAATTAAAAATACAATGATGATACATTCTCTTGCGCTGTACAGGGACCTACCAGGCAGGGATAAAAGTGTGAAGGTTCCCGATGAGGCAAAATGGAATGTGCCTGAAGGTAAAAACATATGGAAAGATAGTACCCCATTTTCAGAAGCCGAAATTCAGAAGATTCTTGATGAAGGAATAGCATCAAACAAACTTGTTGATTTTAAGCCAGTTTCATATAGCATGAAACTTGTTCCGGCATCAAAATTGAATCTGACAGACCAGGTTTTAGCAGATACACCGGTTTTTGGAACAAGAGGAAAAAATACTTATTACATCTGGGTTGGAAAATCTCCAGCAGAAATAAAACTCAGAATCATAGGGGGATTGATTTACGCAGATAGGGGAGATGTAAAGGTATTTCTGTATCCTGCTGAACAGGAATTTTCAAATTATGTTGACCAGGCATCTGTGGTTCCAGATAAAACTGAACATATTGTTACACTCAAAACAAAATATCAGGGACTTCACTGGATAGAGATTGAGGATAGAATGGCTGGCACAAAACTTGAGTTTCTTGATAAAACACCTTTAACAATTTTTACCTCACTGGATAAACAACCTCATTTTATGGGAAGATGGAATTTTGTTTTTTATGTACCAAAAGGAACAAAAGTCATTGGTGGCTATGTGACAGGAGAAGGAAATGTTATCAATGGTTCAGGAAAAAAGGTTCATTCCTTTACTGGAGCAAAAACTTACTTTAATATTCCTGTTGAACCAGGAGAAGATGGAAAAATATGGAAAATTCAGCAGGGTAGTGGTGTTTGCGTCCTGATGACAGTTCCATCGTGTTTTGCAAGAAATGCTCAGGAATTGATGCTACCTGTTGAAGTTGTTGAAAAAGATTCAAAATAACAAGGATAGAATAATGGATGAAATTGATATTTCTCGAGCCATCATAGAAGATTTTACAAAAAATTTCATTGACAGTTTATTTCTTGATGTTGCGATAGTGGGAGCAGGACCATCTGGATTGATGTGTGGTTATAAACTTGCTCAATCGGGCCATAAGGTTGCTGTGTTTGAAAGGCATTTAAGAGCAGGTGGGGGAATGCCTGGTGGTGGAATGATGTTTAACAGTATCGTGATTCAGAAAGAGGTCTTGAGAATTTTTGATGAACTTGGTATTGCTGTGAGAAAATTTAATGATAATCTTTATGTGGCAAGTTCCATTGAAACTGTTTCTGCTTTGTGCTATCGTGCGATGAAGTCAGGCGTAAAAATATTTAATTTAATGAGCGTTGAGGATGTTGTGATCAGAGAAAATGTGATTTGCGGCATAGTGATTAACTGGAGTTCTGTAATGTGGTCAAAACTTCATGTCGATCCCCTTTCAATAAAATCAAACTTTGTTGTCGATGCAACAGGGCACGATGCAGAAATATGCAGAATTGTTGAGAGAAAAATTGGTCAGAAACTGCAAACCCCCACTCAAACTGTGGCAGGAGAAAAGTCAATGTGGGCTGAGAAGGGTGAAAATCAAATTATTGAAAATACAAAAGAGGTGTATCCAGGACTTTTTGTCTGTGGAATGGCTGCAAATGCTGTTTTTGGTTCTCCGAGGATGGGTGCAGTATTTGGAGGTATGTTTCTTTCTGGAGAAAAGGCAGCAGAAATGATTGATAAAAAACTAAAACAAGGAGGAAAATGTGATTAACAGACAAAAAATCAATTTACTTTTGGCAGGACTTTTTTTGATGGCAAACTTTGCATTTTCTTATGGCAAGGAATTTTCTTTCAGAATAAAAGTTGAACCGCCCCAAACTTCTCAGACAGAGAAATTTCAGGTTGTTATAGGCAAAATCAACTTTTTTGTTGAAAAAAATACATGGAGCGAATGGACGAAAGTCAATTCAGAAAACATTGACGCAATAAAAAAGGGATATCCGAATCTTTATATGGGAAGATACCCTCTTGTCATCCATATTGGTGTTCATCCACCAGTTGTTGATACAAAAATATCTTTAGAATATGAAGTTGATGGAAAGCAATATTCTGCGCAGGCGCTTTATTATGGTTCTGGAATGATGACTGTTGGAACTCTTCAATGGGAGGAAAATGGTATTGTGAAAATGGGAAGTATGGCTCAATATAACCAGAAGTACTGGGACCAGATTCATAACGCTCAAGCATCTATTGGCGAAGTGAAAAAACCTGAAAAACTTCTCATTGTTGATCGATTTATTGGTGGTGATAGCGATTTCTATGACTGGAAACAGGGCTTGGATAATTTATCAAAATTGGGCTTTAATGTTTTTTTGATGCCTGCTGACAAAAAATTGAGGGAACTTCTTCTTCAAACGCCAATTAAAAAGATTACCTATGCTGTTTATAATCCACCAGGATATGCCTTTGATTTTGACGAGAAGGAAACATCAGATACTGCCATTAAACAATGGGCTGAAAAAATTGCAAGGTCATACACTGATGCTGGTTATGATGTTAAAGACATGGCTCTCTTTGCTCTTTCTGATGAACCTGGCTGGTATTTCCCTTCAGTGTTCAAGTATATCAATGAGAACCCAAGAAATCTTGAAAGGTTTCACGCGTATCTGAAAGCCCAAGGACTAAAACCACAGGATTTTGGGTTTAAAAGCTGGAATGACTGGGATAAAGTCAAACCACTTGGAAGGAGTGTCGCCAACAAGGATCTGCCTTCAAGAAAACTTTATTACTGGTCGTGCAGATTTTTCCCTTATGTATCCAATGGACTATTTGCAAAGGTGACAAGGGCTCTTGAAGAAGCATTTTATCCAGGACTTCCCATTACTGTAAACTGGAACTTTTTCGCAGGAAGATACTTTTTCCCTGGTCCTTTTGCTCACAATCCTGATAAAAAAAGTCCTGATGCTGCAATGGGTTCTCATGACTGGCTTGAATTTGGAAGAGCAAGAGGTTCTACTTGTATGTGGACAGAGGACTGGTTTGGAGATAACCTTGCGTATCAGTGGTCATTTTACTGCAGTAAATTAAAAAGCGCCGCGAGAAAAAGTAATGTGATGTTTGGTGGCTATGTGATTGGAAGGACTGCTGGAGATGGAGTCACTCAGAAGATGCTCACGATTTTTGGCCATGGCGGAAAAATTATCAAATTTTATGTGTTTGGGCCTGAGTATAATTTCCCTGGCAACTGCTGGTCTGAGAATCCAAAGGTGATTAAGGGTGTTATGAGAGCATCAACGATTACAGCAAGAGCAGAAGAGTTCCTGTATCCTGGTAAACCGCTTATTTCAAAGGTTGCCATTCTTACTCCCCAAAGTAGTCTTGTCTGGGACCAGAAGGAAATGGAAATTGCATCAGGTATTGTTGATGCAACAAATGTGAATCAAAATCATGCCACAACGTCTTACATGGCTGAAGTATACAATCTTTATCTTGCTCTGATGCATGCCAATATTCAAGTAGATTTTGTTGATGAAACAGACCTTGTTGACTCAAAGATGATGGCTAATTACAAGGTTCTATTTATCACTGCACCAAATTTACCAGCAGAATGTATCTCAGCATTGCAGAAATGGGTAAGCAGTGGCGGAATTCTTGTCACAACATATGCTGCAATTACTGCAGACAGATACGATGAACCCACAAATGCTTTTTACTCATGGTTGGGTATGAAAATCGATGAGCAGCCACATCCGAGAATTATTCTTTCGTGGAACAAGTGGAAGGACTCAGCAGTGGATACAGTTGAAAATGGACAGAGTTCATTCAGGGTAGCATGGGCAAAAGGAAAAATTCTTTCAACAAGAAAAAACTCAGAAATTCTTGCCAGATTTTCTGATTCAAGTCCTGCCATTGTTTATACTCCAGCTGGTAAGGGCGGAGTGGTTCATTATGCCTTTTATCCAGGGTGTTGTTATTTTCTTTCCCAGATGGAATCAGGAAAAACCGGGTATAATAATTTGCCGTGTGGATTTTCAGCAGATATAAGAAATTGTATCTTGATACCTGTGAAAAAGGCAGAAATAGAACCGGTTGTTTCAGTGAGCGAACCAATGATTGAAGCAGTGCCTCTTGTTTCTGAGAAAGGAATGGCAGTAACAGTGTTGAACTGGTCAGGTTCTGATAAGGAAAAGGTAAGATTTGATATTCAGTGTGCTGAAAAAATTAGAGAGGTTGAAAGTGTGCTTTCAGGAAAAATCCCATTTGTTCAGAATAAGGCAGGCGTATCCTGTGAAATTCCTCTTAAAGATGTTGATGTGCTTCTATTGAAAAAATAACAGGAGCAAGTAATGAAAGTAGAGACAGGATTGTTTGACCATATGGTATTGCAGGTAAATAGTAAAAAAGTCGCTGACATTGAATTTTCAGGTCAGTGCAGTACTCAGGGCGATGTGGTTGTGATGGTAAAGAATGGGAAAGGGCAAACGATTAAGGGATACAACAATGTGATTGCTGGGTGCGCAAAAAACAGAGTTTTCAGAGGGTTTATTTCAGGATTGCAGGCAGGTGGTCCATATACGATAGAAATTGCAGTTCAGGATAAAAATGGAAAGATTCTTGAAAAGACCACAGTAAAAGATGTTCTTGCTGGATATGTCTGGGTGGCAGCAGGTCAATCAAACATGCAGGGATGCGGACTTTTGAAAGATGCCGCAAAACCACATCCAATGGTCAGGGCATTCTACATGAATGATCGGTGGGGTATCGCGAAAGACCCGATTCACAATCTCTGGGAATGTGTGGATGATGTTCATGTGGATTTAGGCGTTGTCAGGGGAAAAAAGGTGAAAACCATCGTCGGCACAGGTCCTGCTGTGGCTTTTGCTCAGGAGATGTTTCGTCTGACAGGCATTCCACAGGGAATTATTGCCTGTGCCCATGGTGGAACAAGTATGAGTCAGTGGGACCCATCTTTGAAAAATCTTGGTGGAAAATCTCTGTATGGAGCAACACTTAGAAGAGTAAGGAAAAATGGTGGGAAAATTTCAGGCATTATCTGGTATCAAGGAGAATCTGACTCCACGCAGGAGGCATGTCCTCTATATTTAGAGAGAATGAAAAAACTCGTTTCATCGTTTAGAAAGGATTTGAAAAATCCTTCTCTTCCATTTGTTGCTGTGCAACTTGGAAGGTTTGTCAATACAGGATTTCGTCGGCAGTACTGGAATTCAATTCAGAATCAGCAGTATACACTTTTGAAAAAAATAAAAAATTTTTCTATTGTTCCTGCTGTGGACCTTTCTCTTGATGACATAATCCATATTAGCGGCAAGGACCAGAATATTCTTGGCAAGCGACTTGCCTATGCTATGAGTGTGCTGATGGGTATTAACAAAAAAGGAAAGCCACCAATTGAACTGGATGAGAAAAGTATTCAGATGAAAGTAGTACCTCCAAACAATTATGTGGATATCATTTTGAAATTTAAAAATGTTGCAGAGTCTTTTACTCTTCCAGATGGAATAAGACCTTCTGGTTTCAGTATTGGAGACCCTGAACCAGGGTCTTTTATTTTCGATACAAAGATATCTGGCAACACAGTAATTTTGAAGACGAATCTATCTCTTTCAGGTTTAGAAGGAAAACTTCTTTACCATGGATATGGTCTTGACCCGTATTGCAATATCAAGGATGCACATGGTAGATTGATTCCTGTATTTGGACCTGTGCGACTCGGAGAATATCGGGCATTAACAGAAATGTTTACAGAATGGGACATTGCGTATCCAGTTGAAATTCCTGAAACAGTGGATGCAAAATTAAATGGTCTGAGAATCGAGGATTGTACGGATGTGAACTGGACTTTGATAAAGTTTCCAGCGAGATTTTGTGACCTTCATGAAAAACTTGCTGAGTATAAAGGGAAAGATTTTATTATATGGTTTTCAAAAAAGATAAAACTTTCAGAACCAATGAAACTTGCTGCCTGCATTGGTTACGATGGACCTGTGAAACTCTGGATCGATGATAAAGAAATTTTTCACGACCCCGAAGGAGCAAATCCTGCCTGGGAAGATAGAGCCATTGTTAAGTTTGATGCTGATGCAGGCGAGCATACGATTGTTGTGGCGCTTGGCTCAAATCAATGCAGGGCATGGGGAATTTATTTCAGGATCGAAAGGTTGGATGTTCCGAAAAAGGTTGTGAAAGAGGGTAAACCATTTCCAATGCCTGAAATTTTATAAAAGGAGGCCTTATGCACCAGCATTATGTGATGTTCAAAATCAAAAAAGAGCATAAAAAGGATTTACCTGAAATTGCAAAGAAACTGAAGTCATTACAGGATAGTATCAGATTAATCAGAATGTCAGAGGTCTTTGTTAATCAGATTCAGGGTCCGCACAGTTTTGATATTATGTTTCATGCAGAATTTGATGATACTGAAAGTTTTAAATCATACATGGATCATCCTGCTCATAAACCTGTGCAACAGTTTATTGAAGCCAGGGTTGAACCTGACGGAATTGCAGACATAGATTTTGTTGTGTGATAAATTACCGTGAATCATATTAAAGTTCCTGGTTATTTTCCTGACCGAGAATACTGTTTTGCCGTACTCGGTAATGGCGTGGACCTGTTGTATGTGGACTGGTCTGGTGCAATGAGTTTCAAGGATCAGATTAACGGGAATTTTTCGTACTGGTACAAGCTTGATAGAAAGCCATGTCAAAAGTCTGACCCTCTTCCACTGTTAAGGGTCAAGTACTGTCTGATTTCTCATGCAGGACCAGTTGAGATAGACGATTCAAAACAATTCTTCGACCCGCAACGTGGAGTTTTAACCTCTGTGATTTCAGCTCAACCATTTTCATTTACAGTTTTGTCATTTCTTACAAATAACCATCTCTTTGTTCTTGAATTTACTTTTCATCGATTTTTTGAAAACTGCTCTATCTGCTTTGCCCTTGATGATAACCGTATTACCTATACAAGAAAACTGATAGACACTCTCTCAGAACCTGTAAGATATACTGTGGAAGATGGTTTGATCAAGGCATTTTACAGAAATAAGTCAGAAATATGTTTTCAGGGAATCGGGTTGATGGATGTGATTGTTCCATCTGGAGCAACAGCACAATTTTTTGATAAGAATACTGATAGTAATACTCCTGTTTTTCCATATCTTTCAAGCAATGTTTTTGTTGAGGTAAAAAACTTAAAACCACAGGATAAACTTTATTGTCTTGCCTGTGTTATGGACAACATGGATAGTGAAAATTACCACAACGATGTGTTCCAGCCAATAAAAGATTTTAGGCAAAAAACTTTTAAAAAAATTTACACTACCTCTACCTCAGAATGGAAACAATTCTGTGGTGCATCCAGTGTTCACATATCAAAGGACATTGATTACATGTTTCAATTAAGTAAGTATCTTCTTAAAGCAGTTCAATTTCCAACAGGCGCAATCATTCCTTCAGCGCTTTTTCCCAATAATCACGGTTGTCTTGTTTACTGGGACGCTTTTTTCGATCAGATGGGGCTAATGCGTACCAATCATATTGAGCAAGCAAGAAAAATTGCATATTTCTGGTATTCAGGGCTTGAGAAAGCCAGGGAAAATGCAAAAAAACTTAAAGGTCAGGGCGCTTATTACGGCTGGGCAGTTGATTTTCATGGTTATGACCCGTCTGCCCTGGATGTCAATCAAATTCATTTTAATGGTGACATTGCTCTTTCATGTTGGAAGTACTATGAGTATTCGCTGGACAGTGATTACCTGAGAAAAATTTTTCCAGTGATAAAGGAAGCAATAGATTTTCTTATATCAGTGTGGGTTGAACAATATTCTGATGGTATAAGGGTTAAATATTGCGAGTCCCTTGATGAATCAAGTTATGAAAGGATTTCTGACACATGGACAACAAGCTTAATCATCAAAGGAATAGAAAATATTATTAAGGCAGCAGATATCCTTGGCCAGCCCGTGGAAATTTCTGAGTATGAAACTGTCAGAAAAGGATTGTTGCAGGCACTCAAAAGAAATGTAAAGAACGGGATTTTGTATTCACATGGAGAGGGAGGAGATTTAAATATTGGTTCAATACTTGCCCTGACAATTCTTGATGAAATTGAAGGCGTTGATAAAATAAAGACATTCAAAAAATATGCTTCTGATGTAAAAGAAAAATCAGGGCTTGGATGGGGGCACTCTTCAAGGATGAGGTGCAGGATTTTTCCATGGGCTGAGCTGATGACTGCGATTTTCCTTGCCAGAGAAAGAAAAACACTCGCATTTCAATTTGTGGAAAACGCAATAAAAGCAACAAATTCTTTTGGTGGTTTTGCAGAATACATATGGCTCCATGGACTGATTTCAAGAAACTGGTATGTTTCTGCGCACGGGACATTTTTGTGGGCAATCAGTGAAATGCTTGCGGCTGAAGACCAAAACAATATCCATCTTTTTCCTGGTTTTAGCGACGATATGATCACAGACAATATCAGATTTGAAAATATTCGTTTGAAAGGTTGCCTTCGTATTTCAGCCAGTGTGAAAAAAGACAGATTAGCACTTTTATTGTATAATGATGGAAAAAGCAATGTGAGAAAAAATCTTTGTTTCAGAAATAAAAACATTCCAGTAGAAGTCGCACCAGATAAAAAAACATTATTAAAAATTGATATTTGACAAACCAGGAGGAAAAAATGCCGAGTTGCAAGGTAAAAGCATATGTACTGAAAAATATCGCAAGACCGATATTAAACTGGCAGAAAGAAATGGGAATTGCCAGTGCTCAGGGAACAGAAACCACTGCAACAAGTTATGCAGAGACAATGGGAAGAAATAAAGATTACTACCACAATTTGATATCCTTTACCACTGTTGAGTATCATCCTGAGATAGGGCTTGTTTATTGTGGAATTACAGCAGCAGACAACGATATACTCTGGACTTTTGACCCTGAAACAAAAAAGTTCAATTCTCTCCATTTTGAGAAATATGGAGAAAAATACGACATCAAAATTCACAGGTCCTTAATTATTGATGACGATGGAACAATTTATGGCGCAACAGCAGGCCTTGTGGAACCATTTGAATATCTTGATGCACCTGGTGGAAAAATATTTTCTCTCAATCCAAAAACAAATGAAATGAAAATTCTCTGTATTCCATGTCCTCACGATTACATTCAGACCATTGCCATGGATAAAAAGAGAAAAATTATCTATGGATTTACCTGGCCATGCTTGAAATTTTTTAGATATGACATCAAAACAAATAAAGCCATAAATTTTGACTGGGTTGGCAGTTATCCTCATATTCCATGCGTTGATGACGATGGAAACCTTTGGGGACAATGGGCAAATGCAGGTTCATCAAATGCGAATCTTTTGAGATACAATCCTGAAACAAACAAAATTGATTTTTTGAGAAAGGCGCTACCAAAACTTTATACTACTGATAACAGCGGTATTGATGGAATGATTAATGGCGAGGATGGTTACATTTATATTGGAACAGTTTCTGGCGCTTTAATGAGGTTAGACCCGAAAAATGTTGAGATTAAATATCTTGGCAAACCATATCCTGGTACACGACTTGCAGGGTTGTGTATTGGAAAGGATGGATTGATTTATGGCGGTGGTGGTGAAAATTACAACACATATGTCTTTGCCTATGATAGGGAAAAGGAAAAATTCATTACCTTTGGCAGGGTTTATGACCCTGAAATCAATGACGCCTGCGTGATTGTTCATCATATTACAATTACTGAAGACAGGACCATCTATGCGGCTGAAACAGATAACCTTGAACGAAGTGGATTTTTGTGGGAATGCAAGGTAAATCCGTAAAAAGGAGCAGTGATGTTTATTGATATTCATGCCCATGCGTATAGAAAAGAGTGCCCGCTTGCTGATGGTAGAACAAGATTTGCAACACCAGAGGAAGTGATAAAGCGGTACGATGAACTTGGTATTGAAAAAGGCGCGTATCTTCCTTTGATCGGTCCTGAGGAATATCTTCCGCAGTCCAATGAAGATGTCATTGAAATATGTGAAAAGTCAAAAGGGCGGCTTTTTCCATTCTGCAATCTTGATCCAAGAGGGCTTGGAAATAATCCTGATGCAGATTTTTCAATCTGGATGGAACATTACAAAAAAAGAGGATGCAAAGGAATTGGTGAATTTATGCCAAATCTACCTTTCGGAGACCCTAAATGCCAGAATTTTTTTAAGCATGCTGAAAAGGCAGGGTTGCCAATTATTTTTGACCTTTCAGCACGATTGGGTATCGGGTATGGAATCTATGACGATATGGGGCTACCGCAACTTGAAAGAACTCTTCAACATTTTCCCAATCTGATTTTCCTGGGCCATGGAGTGGCATTCTGGTCAGAGATAGGAGTTTTGGAAACTCCTTTCGACAGGGCGACATACCCATCATATCCAGTAAAAGAAGAAGGAGTTGTTCCAAAACTGATGAGAAGGTATCCGAATTTGTGGGGCGACCTTTCTGCACACAGCGGCTATAATGCCCTTGCAAGAGATCCTGAATATGCTGTGAAATTCTTGAATGAATTTCAGGATAAACTATGTTTTGGCACTGACATTTGCAGGGCAGACCAAAAACTTCCACTTGCCGAATTTTTGATAACATTGAAAGACACAGGTAAATTAAGCCAGCAGGCATTTGAAAAAATTGCCAGGGAAAACGCAATAAGATTGCTTGGCCTTGATGATTAAAAAAAGGATGCTGATAAGAATTGTATTTGATGTTGCAATTATTATCTTTGCTGTGATAATCATCATTGGATATAGAGCACTCAGACCCCCAAGAATGCCAGTTGTGATTACTCCATCTGACCTTGGCCTACCTTATGAAAAGGTTGAATTTTTCACTGATGATGGTAAAAAACTATCTGGCTGGCTGATTTATTCAAAAAAGGCACAGGGTGTGATTATATGCCTTCACGGGTATCCTGCAAACAAATCAGATATTTTGCCCTTTGTTGAATTTTTATATCCAGATTTTTCTCTTTTTCTTTTTGATTTCAGGGCGCACGGAGAAAGCGAAGGAAAAATTACTCACTTTGGTTTAAAGGAACATCTTGATGTAAAGGCGGCAATAAAGTATTTGAGAAGCAATGAAAAAACAAGAAACGCGAAAATTGGTATCTGGGGATACAGCATGGGCGGAGCAATTGCAATTATTTCTGCTGACGGTAGTCCTGATATCAAAGCAATTGTGACAGATGCTGCATTTGCAAACTTTCCTGAAATGGTCACGCATTATTACAAAAATTTTGGACCTTTCAAATATGTGTTTGCGTCGCTTTCAAGATTTCTCGGCAGGTACATATTACGTTCTGATTTTTCAACCAATAGTCCTGAAAACAGAATCAGTGGTATACAATGTCCTGTGTTAATCATTCATTCTGAAGAAGATGAATTTGTGCCATTTGAACATGCAAAAAGGTTGTTTGATAAGGCACCACAGGTAAAAGAAATGTTTGTGACCCATGGAGCTCACACAGGTCTTGCCTGTACCTCTGAATATCAAAAAAGGGTTCTGGATTTTTTCACAAAATATCTTTATAGGGGAGAAAAATGAAATTTTTGAAAGCGATATGCCTCGGGTTATTTGGTTTGTTGTTGTGCAGTCAGTGTAATGCAGCAGTGTTTGTTGTGTTTCAAAAGGATAGACCATGCTCAATCGTCGTCAAGAAATCATCGCAGGAAACAATGGGTAAATATGCTGAAGAACTTGGAAAATGGTTGAAAGAGATGACAGGTGCAGAATTCAAACTTTATCCTGAGGAAGAAATAAAAAATGTGACAGGCGCAATTATTGTGGGCACATCAGAAGATTTTCCTGAAAAATCTCAGGCAGAAAAACTTTCAGATCACGGGATTGAAGGATTTCTGATAAAAAGTGAAAAAGACAGATTGTGGATCATAGGCAATAGTGAACTTGCAGTTCAACATGCGATATACAGTTTTCTTGAAACCACAGGATGCAGATGGTATTTTCCTGACCCTGTATGGCATGTAATACCTCAGAAGAAAGAAATCAAAATTTCCATTGATACAAAAGAAAAACCATCGTTTGCCTGGAGGAACATCTGGTATGAATACGGTCCAAGAACACCAAAACTCAAGCAGGATTATGAAAACTGGATTAAATACAATAAACACGGTGGCGCATTCAGGGTTTATGCAGGTCATTCCTATGCAAATTATATTTCACCTAAAGAGTTTGAAAAAAACCCTGAACTATTTTCCCTTGTTGGCAATGAAAGAAAACCGACTCAACTATGCGTCAGTAATCCAGAGGTGCAGAAGCGAGTCATTGAAGGAGTGTTGAATGTATTCAGAAAATATCCTGATAGGATGATGGCATCTATTGAACCCAATGATGGCGGAGGATTTTGCGAATGTGAGAATTGCAAAAAACTTGGCAGTGTCAGTGACCAGGTATTTTATCTGGCAAATCTTGTTGCAAAACAGGTTCAGAAAGAATTTCCAGGGAAATTTGTAGGGCTTCTTGCCTATCATTTGCACAGCAATCCTCCTTCATTCAAACTTGAGCCAAATGTTCATGTTGAAGTAACCACTGGTTTTCGCAGTGGTACAAAACTTACATTAGACCAGCAGGTTGAAGCATTCAAAAAACTTGGCGCAAGCGTTGGTGTTTATGACTATTTCAGCGTGTATCTTTGGGACTGGGACTTACCTGGCGCAGCAAAGGCAGGAAGGTTCTATACACTGGGAGAATTTGTAAAAAAGATGAAAAATCTGGGGTTATCCAGTTATACAGCAGAAAGTTGCTGCAACTGGGGTCCGAATGGGCTCGGTTACTGGCTTGCTGCAAAGTTAATGTGGAACGCAGATCAGGACATCAATGTACTTCTTGATGACTTTTTTGAAAATTGTTTTAAGAAGGCAAAAGTTCCAGTGAGAAGAATTTACGAAAGATGGGCAAAAGCAGAACGATTCACTCCCAGGACATTAAAACTGGTAATGATGGATTTGAACCAGGCATATTCGTTAGAAACAGATGCTTCTGTTCAGGTAAGATTAGACAGAATTGCGATGTATCTTTGCTGGCTCGGAATGAAAATGGACTATGAAAGAACAGTTCGGCAAAATCTCGGAGACCAGCAGGTAAAAGAAGCAGCAAAGCAGTTGATAATATTTTCACGTCGCATTATGGACACAGGACTTATAAACGTTTATCCAATGTTGTTTACTCATAAAACCTTCCAAGAACGTCTATTTCCGGCACTGATGAAAGTAAAGGATATCGATAAAAATGAGGTTGAAACATGGAAAAAGGAAAGGCAGGATATTCCTCAAGCAGAAGAAATAAGAAAATTATTTTCTGAATATGTAAAAAGGTTTGAAAATTTGCAGGCAGTTGAAATCACAGGGAAAAGTTATTCGGGAAATCTTTTATGTCTCGCAGAGAAAAAGCCATCTCTGGTGGAGAAATACAAAGATGTCAGCATCAGTCCTCTCTATCTTGAATCAGGCATTTATTATTTCAGGGCGAAAAAGGGTGAAGAATTAAACTTGACCTACAAGCCATTTCCAAATCATACCATTGATTGTAAGTACACATTGCAGGATATCAAAGGCAATGTCGTTGCGCAGGGAGAAGTGAAAGCAGAAAAGAACCAGGAATCATCAATAAAATTCGTAATTCCAGAAGATGGAATTTACATATTTGACCCTGGTACCACATACTGGAAATCCGCCATGATAACATTTGATCATAGACCCCTGTCAGTGTGGGCAGCAAGGGCAGATTATCCGGGTCAACCCAAAAAAGAGCCATTCAGACAGTGGAGTCCAAAAGGAGAACCGCTGTACTTTTTTGTTCCTTCTGGAACAAAACACTTTGTTGTTGGATTCCCATTTCTTGGAAGAATGTATTCAAAAGTTGATATGAAAGATGGAAACGGGAAAGTCATTTTTTCTGATGATAAGGTTATGAGCGGAGATCAGGTTTCAATTATTGTGCCAGATGGTTCTGCCAACCAGATATGGACGATTGCCATCACAAGTTTAAGAAATACTGTCGAACTTTATGATATTCCACCATTTCTTGCAAGACATCCAGCAGAACTTCTTGTGCCTGAAGACGCAATCAAGTAACGGAAAATATATTCAATTTTCCCCCTTTACAAAAGGGGGATTTAAGGGGGATTTTAGATGAAATCTCCCCCAGCCCCTCTTTTATAAAGAGGGGAGTAAAATTGGAGGATTTTACAAAGAAGGGCATGAACAAGGGAGATGCAAGAGGGATTTTATAAAAAGGCGGAGAAGCAGAGGGAGATTACTATTACCAGTCAGAGAATGTTGAATACCTGAAGGTCATTGAGTCAGGGTCATACTTTGTGTACCATCCTACATGGCCATCAGCAAAGAGTACATTCAAACCACCAGCATGATGTGGTTTCCAGTATTCATTGTCAGCGGTCCAGCCAAGACAATTTTGGGTGTAATCGTCCTTGTCACAATCTGGTTCAGTAAATCTATAATTGGAATCGCCTGCCAGTACAAATGCTGAAGGGAAGCGAATTTTTTTTCTGCTAGTGGCAGCGCGATTTCCACCAGCATCAATAAACGCAGCTCGAGCGCTTAAAAAATAGTGATATTCAGAAACATTTCTTGGAAACGACGGGCACTGATACATTTTTTTATTCTTCGCATAAGGAAATAATTGTTCCATCCATCCAGGAGGGTTTTCTCCCCAATCAATTGTGCCACCGCAGAGGGGATAAAATTCATTATTGTCGTCAGTATACATCTCAAGAGCAAGGCTTAATTGTTTTAGATTATTTGTGCATATTGCCCTTCTTCCGTTTTCTCTTGCTCTTGCAAGCGCAGGAAGGATCATCGCAGCGAGAATCCCGATGATGGCAATCACAACCAGAAGTTCAATCAGGGTAAAGCCAGTTTTATGTTTCATTTCGTCTCCTTGTAAAAGACATCATAATTTTGACAGGAAAACTTTCATTTGGTTTAGTGGGAAGGGTGAAGGATTAAATAATTTCTCTTTCTGTCCAGCAGTGCAGACACAGATGATTTTCTGGCAGTCCTATTGCCTTCACGAAATTGTCGACTGAGTTGTACTTCAATGTATCAGCGCCAATTCTTTTTGCGATCTGACTGATCGAATATCGTTTCGCCACGAGTTCCTTGTACGAACGGGTTGAGATATCGTAAAGACACGGTGCCAATAGTACCGGGCATCCCACTCTTACATGAACCTTTTTTGCTCCAGATGCCTTCAGTTCCAGTACCTTGTTTCTGATTTGAGTTCCCCTGACGATTGAATCTTCGCACAGTATGATTTTTTCCCTCTGACACTTTCTTCAATAACCAATAGTTTAATTTTTGCTTCTCTGTCTCTTTCTTCCTGGGTTAATGGCCTATGCCGATACTACCTGACAGAAATTTCAACTCTTCAGGAGTAAAGGAATGCCTGACAAATCCCCTGTGTGTGATGAGTTTCAATTCTTTGTTGAATGTGGCAATGCCACAGTATCTCTGACCTCTGTGCAAATACCACAAAGCCGAATAAATTGACGCACCTTTTTTCTCTTCCCTTGACTGTTTTCCTAAAATCACAGGTTTTATGAAACTGGCTGGAGTTGGATTAAAAAGCGAGCTGATGTTGATTTTGTCGAAATTTTTAGAAACTGAATGGATACTTTACTGCCAGCGATTTCCTGGAGATTTCCAAAATTTCCTGTTGAAACTGAAAATTTTTCTGGCTTCAAAATGTTGATGGCAAGTTTTCCGTTTTTCCCTTTCAAAACAAAGTGTCGCTTATCAAGTTTTTTCAATTGTCCATTGTATTGAAGACGGGTCTCTATTGTTCGTTGTGTTGAAGTTTCAATGACATCTTCTATCAGAAGGGTGCCATATTTTTGCCTTTTTGAGAATGTTGCTGTCCTGGTGATTTTTGAAGCAAGACCAGATGGATATGCGCCTGTTAAATCCAGACACATTGTATCAATATCATGGCTGTGCTGTGCTTTCAAAATTTTTCCAGAAAAATCAGGTCCTATTCCCTGTCCTTTACCGTCAATAAAAATCAAACTGTGCCCTTCAGCGCTGCAGAATGGATTCTGGTATCTTTTTGCGCTGAAATAATCTTTTGTGTATTTGCCAGCGCCATGGTCACAAAGAAAGTCCTCTCCAAACACATGAAAGATGAATTGGCCTATATCAATCTGGTTGTGTGGTTCATTGTTATTTCCTGCCTTTATGGCAAAAACAGGCCCATTTTTATCTCGCCAGCTTTTTCTTGTGATAACCCATCCAATATCAGGATAATGAACAAAGGTTTCATCTGGCATAGAACCAGAAGGAATTTTTATTTCCCTTAAAGAACCAATTTCTTGCAGCTCATTTAATTTTATATGTTTGAGCAGCCAGGCAATGTATTGACCACTTTTAGTGTACCTGGCAAGCAAAAGCATTGTTTCCCGTGTAAAGTGGACATTGCTATGAGCGTCTCCAAAATTGACAAAATTACAAGGAGGCAGGAAACAATTTACAGGGAAAAGCCCTGTTAACTGTATCTTCGGGTGATTGAAGAGATTGATTTTTCCGTCTGTTGCTCTATAAAGGGTATCAACAAATCGTACCGCGTGCGTAAGACCATAGTTCCAGTAAGAAACCCCTTCAACCCAGCCGCCACAGGTATCAAAATTGTCAAAGTACCTGTTGATGGCTTGTACCACATAATTTACGATTTTTTCAAAGTAAACTTGATTTCTTCCAGCAAGAATCACTGCTGTTCCTATGGCTCCACAGCATACAGCGCACCAGTTTGAGTCATACCTTTTCGACCACAGGTAATCTTCTGGATGCTGATAAAATGGAACGAACACTCTTTTTTCAAGTTCATACAGGATTCTGTTTCTGATGTTCTGGTCAAGGTGGTCTCCAATCAATGCCAGTATTTCAGAAAGTGTTGCAGCAGTTGTTGATACAACAAGGTCAATGTATCTTTTTTCATAATTGAGTGTTTCAGGTAAATGTGCTGGTAAAGACCAGCTTGGTTCATTGCATGTGTCCCATATGTAGTCCTGAAGTTTCAACAGGTATTTCTGGTTTTTTGTCAGGTAATATGCCATTGCAAGAATGACCAGATTTCTTCTTTTTTCCCTGAATGACTTTTCATAAATGGCTCTATCGCCTGTGAGGTGAAACAATCTGAAATGGGAGTAAGGAGAAAATGGAATATCAGTTTCAATGATTTTTTTTGCTTCTTTGTTGAGATGGCTTTTTACCTGTTTTCTTACTTCGCCTGCTTTCAATACGACCTGTTTTTCTGGAACGATAAAATCAGAACTTTTCATTGTGCACCACCTCATAAAGGGCAATAATGTTTTCAAGTTTTGTGCTGTTATCAAGTTCAGTGGTTGAACCAATGAAATAACCAGGACCTGCTTCTTTTATTGTTTTCCTGCAATGTTCTTTTACCTGCTCTGTATCTCCAAATGCAAGAAGCTGGCTCATGTCAATACCACCAGCAAGAAAAATTTTATTTCCATATTTTTCCCTGATTTCTTTAATACTCATTCCTGCGACTGTTTCTATGGGATTGAGCCCATCAATACCTGCTTCGATCAGGTCATCCATCACATCCATGAGATACCCATCAGAATGAAAAAGACACTTGAATCCATGCTCATGCCAGGCATCATTGATTCTTTTTAATCTCGGGAAAAATTCCTTTCTCAAAAATTCAGGGCTATGCAAGAGTTTTTGTTTGCAGGCAATGTCTCCATAGGTAAGCACGCATGGAGAAAGTGATACATCAGCAACTGCATGACAGATGACAATATTTCTTCTTGTGTACTCTTCAAGGAATTCAGAAACAATACCAGGGTCATCTGCATAAACATATGAAAAAATTTCAAATCCCAGTCGCACTCTGATGTCATCAATTCCAACTCCATGCTGGGCAAAAAGATTGACAGTATCACCAATCAATGCCTGAGTTTTCAAGAAACTATCGTGATATTCTTTTCTGTAATCTACTGGATTTTGCTCAATGGCTTCTCTGTCTTTTTTGATGTTTACAATCCACTTTTTCAAAAATTCAATGGCTCCTTTTTCGTCTGAAAATGGCTTCTTTTTAATCCACCATGTTTTTTCAGAAGGACTTGCATGATGCACAAAACCATATTCATCTTCAATGTCCTGTTCTACAGTTGGTCCAAAACCAACGCTTCTTGTCATATCGAGAAGTTTGTTTACTGCTTTTGCCGCGATTTTCAGCAGTTTTTCTTCGGTTTCCGGATCTTTTGAAAGGTCAGGAAGTTTTTCTCCACTAAAATATTCAAAAGCAGCATCACAACGCAATAAGTCATAAATGGGAACCCGATCGGTTTCCTGAAAATTCATCGTTCTTTCGCATCTTTCTCTTTTTGTCATTTTAGCCATATGCAGGTGATTCAAAAATATAGCATCAACACATCCACTGTTTTCAAGGGTAGTTTCATAATAACGCCATTTTGCGACTTTTCAAATTTCAATGTGCCCTGTTCAATAGATTCAATCTTTGAAATTGTTTTTGCTGATTTGACATTTACTGCAATTTCTTTTTTCGGCTCTCCTGACCAGTTCAAAAGAACAACTGCAATGCCTTTTTCACTTTCAAGATAGCATCCCTCAATCATTGCTTGGGATATTTCAACAAATTTTTCAGCACCTGCAATTTTTGCAAATGTTGTGATGATTTTTCTCGCTGGCTCTGACCACCCTTGGGGAAGTTTCTTATAGTCAGACCTATCAGGGCTACTGTGATAACTGATACCTGGCCAGAAGCCCAATGAAAAGATTTTTCCTTTGCCATAAGAATTTTCAACCATAGCAGGAGAACCATTTTCAAATACAGCCAGCGGTTTTCCAGTAGTAGGCGTCAGAGAAACTGTTTGTAATTGTGCATAAACTTCTTCGGTTTCAAATACCGGGTCCTTTATTAGGATTTTTGTCTTTTTCAATCTTTCAATTTCCCATGGATGTGGACATGCAATTCTTTCAACAGAAACTGGTTTTATTCCAGTTAGCCGTGTAATGGTAACATTTGGTTCATTGTACTGGTCATAACTGCATGCTCCTGGTAGAAGTACAAGATGACCACCAGAATTTACCCATTCCACAATATTTTTTTGCGCCTTATCAGAGAGATTTGGTGCCGTGACATAAAGAACGGCATAATTGTTTTTCTTTAAAATTCCATCTTCAATGTCAAAATCATCAACAAAGTCAATCGGGTAATTTTGATGCGTGAGTGCTTCGTGCAGTCCATACAATTCTGCAATATATGCTGTTGCTTTTGCGTCAGAATCCCACACCTGGCTTGCCTGAGGCATAAGTATTGCCACTGTTCCATTCTTTGGTCTTCCTGGTGCAATAAGTTTTTCACTTTTTCCAAGAATTTTTATTCCTTCTGACAATGATTGGTACACCTGTTCTCTTTCTGACCAGCCATCAGCAAAGGCAAGCCCTGGTCCAAAAATGTAAGGATCTATGGCTTTTGCGCCATGGCCCACAAGAGCCATAATTTTGTATTTTCCACCTTCTGGAACTCTACCACCGGTTGTATGGCCAACAATATAGCCACCGTATTCAATTCCACCTTCTCGCGCCGCACACCTTAAAAGGTCTCCGTACATTGACCAGTTCTGTGCAGAACTATCGCCAAACCAGTCCTCTGTCCAGATACAGGAAACTGCCTTTTTCCTTCCAAGATCAAACCAGTCAGGAAGTCCCATTCCAGCGTCAGGACCAGAATCCCAGTTGTTTGCAATTTTCTGTCCAGGGGAAGGCCTGAAAAATAATCCGGGCCAGTTGTTGAGATTTGTTGTGGTCAGAATTCCAGGATGATATGCCCTCTGAAAGGCTTTTGTTGCTGCAGCAAAGGCATTGCTTAAGGACTCTACGAAAAATCTTGTTGTCCAGAAAAATAGTTTTCTATCTGCAAGAGTGACGGGCTCACTCAATTTCATTGGAAATACTTCATCCCAGGAATTTTTTCCAAATGTCTGGGGTGTAAATGCTTTGGATTTCAGATAATTTCTGAATACACCAAGTCGCTCAGCATCTTTTTTCACTTCATCAATTTGATGCGGGTAATACCAGCCAGGTTCATCAGCCATGTGGAAAAGTACCATTTCTTCGTCTTTCTGTCCCATATTTGAGAAACTTTTTTTCAAACCAACCAGCCAGTTATCAAGGTACTGGTCAGTGACCATTGAGGTGTTGTAGTCAAAATAAGAAGGCGGATTGTACACTGCTGCACGAAATTTGTTGAATCCATATTTTGCTGCCTTCTGCCTGATTTCTTCTGGCGGGATATTTCCCCAGTTCCATATTTGAATGGTGTTGTGTCCGAGCATTGAAAGAATGTTTAATCCGTCTTCAAGGGTTTGCTCTGTTGTGTCAAGGCTGATTAAGCCATTTGCGACAATAATTTCCTTTGGTTTTTCTTCATCCTTCAATGCATACTTTTTTGCGTATGCAAGGTATTGTTTGAATTTGTCAATACTGGACTGGATTAAATCAGCAAGTTTTTCTGGTTGGTCAAGTCCGTATCCTGGCGCAAAAATACTGATGGTGTTTCCGCGTGTTTCAATGGTAAAACTCTTAAGTTTCTGAATGTTTGAAGTATCTACTTTTCTAAATTCAAATTCAACAAGTGCCTTTTTCACTGGTGCGCCTGTCATTTCGCATACAATTCTTGTAATGCCTGTTGTGTCTTTCAGCTGTGTATCGAGATTTATCCAATCACTCGAAGACCCTGTTCCTATGAATCCAAGATTAATTCTGCCTTTATCTGTGGACAGAGCCATATGTATTCCACAAGTAGGATTTCCTTTTTTGTCCAGAGGAACAACTTCAAGAATGGATGGATATGTTCCAAGAAGAATTGCGCTTCCATCAGGAAGTGGAAAAATTTGAGATTTACCATTTCCAGTTGTTTCCCAGACATCAGGTTCACCCTGCAAGAATCCTTTTTCATCAAGATTCCACACAAATACCTGCGGTGCTCCCCAACCCACCTCATACAATTTCTGTCTGTCAAGAGATAAACAGATGTCCCATGGGCTGTTGTATTTGTTTCTTGTAGGATAAAATTTTGGCTGCCCTTTTGGGTCTCCCTTTTCGTCAAGTTCAAAGACCATGATACCTGCTTCATTTTTCCCTGGATTTTCAAGCATTCCAGATAAGTATAGCTTTGATCGTTTTGTATCAACAACCATTCCATAAATTAAACTTCTTTTTGTCTCAGAAACAAATCCATCAGGAAATCGCTTCGGAGTTTCTGACATCAATTTTCCGTCTTTGCTGATATCCCATATCGTAAGATTTTGATTTTTGTTGTACTGGCTGGCTACGTAGAGTTTGCCTTTATTTGTGTCTATGGCAGCAGCAATGTCATAGGTAAGTCCTGACACACGACAGAATACTGGGCTTTGTGGCTCCTGTTTTTGCAGGCAGCCAATGACATAAAGAATTTTTGCTTTATTATTGAAAACAAGATACGTAATTGGCTTAACCCCTGATTGAAGATTTTCTCCTTCAGAAGAAGGAATCCCTGAACTATCAAGTGTTCTTATTGCAATTGTTCCATCTTTTCTTGCCGCATACAGGATGTTTGATGTTTCATCAATTGCAATAGGTCCCTGTAATTCCTGGCATGAAACAGAAACAAGTTTGGTGTCTTTTGGCGAATAAACATAGATGCTGTTGTCTCCAGCAGAATACACTTTACTAAATTTCTGGGAATAAATGAACTTGAAGTACTTTTGTTCAGGACCAATATTGATTGTCTTAAACGCTGTAGGTAGTTTTGCATCTGATTCAATGGATTTTAATGTTGTTCTTATTTCCAATCCCTTAATTCTGTTTCCAAGAAATCCCCATCCAAGGTGTGCTGTGGCAACTGCAATAGATGGAAAACTTCCCATACACTGTACGTTTTCCCTTATTAATTTTTCAGATTCCCTAACAACAGTAATCTTTCCATCAGGAGTCAGTTGAATTTCTTTTAGAATCACACCATCAGAAACGATTTTGCCTGTGATGGCATCAGTAAAACTTGAAGATGCTGCAACAATCACTCTGTCTGGATTATCAGAATTAGCAACTGCCTGCACAGGAAAATTTTCAACAGTCACGACATCCTGCTGGACATTACCTGAGCTGTCAAGAAGATAGTATGAGAGATTATTATTTGGACCTTTGAAAAATATTGCTTTTCCTGTGAGTGCGCAGAGCATGTATTCTTGAGGTCCGCCTGATACTGTGTAGGAACGTGGATTTCCGATTGCGCCATTTGCGTCAACATCACAAACCTGAAGAATGGATGGATATGTTCCAAGATATACTTTTGTTCCTTCAGCATTAAAGTGAATAGAGTACTTACCATTTCCTGGCACACTGTATGCCACTGGTTGAGATATCGGGTTTCCTTCTGCATCAAGGACTGTTGCATAAACACCAGAACCACCCCATCCAACGAGATACAATCGATTAAATTTCGGATGCATCGTAATTGCTGCAATGTGTTTATACGGGTTTCCGCTTTCAAAAGCCATTGGTTTTCCTGTTGGTTCTCCCTGTTCATTCAAATGATACATCACAAGGGATTTTGTGAAATTTTCAAATCCCTTGACTCCTGCTACGGCCACACCAAGAAAAAGTTTGTTGTGTTTTCTGTCAAGATAAATTGCTGTGACTGAACTCCATCCACCAGGTGGAAGTGGATATGGCATCGGATCAGGATGGTCAGAATATTTTCTTGGTTTGTCTTTCACAGTGCCATCATCGTTCAAATCATAGACGAGAAGTCCCTTTCTTTCAGGGTCATAGGAATAGGTTCCTGCGTACAGTTTCTTTTTCACAGGGTCTGCCACCACGCAGAATATATTTGCTCCATTTGCATCTGAAGAATGCAGAATATTGAATATCAATTTTGCTGGTTGTTTTTCAGCAGAACAAAAAGCAACAAAAATCAAAATTGCCACAAAGCTAATAATTTTGCTTATCTTCATTTTCCTCCCTTATAGCGCTTTAAAATAATTGAGAAGTTTGCTGACATTTTTTCCTGTGTTTGACTTTGCCTTCCAGAGTTCTTCAGGCATATTGACAACCGGCGTCATTTCAGGAAGAGAAATTCTGCAGTTTCCATTTTTTTCAAATTCAATAAAAGACCATGTTTCATATAAAATGAAACCGCTGAACTTTTCGTTTTCATAAATTTTCACAAACTCGTCTGCAAGGGCGTCGTTGTTCCATACATATCGGTTCACAGTCAAAGGAATTTTGTGTTGATAACATTTTTCAATCATTCTACTGGCAACCGGGTCCTGACCAAAGATTTCTGAAAAAGGTTTTGCAAAAATCCGCAGTACTGCCTGATCCATGATGTGCTGCTCAATCCATGTTTCCCATTCAAAATCGATGTTTGCAGGAAATGCCAGTTTCCTTCTGCCTGGTCTCTGAGAATGGTGTCTGAACCAGTCAACATTGAGATTCACCCTGACTTTCTTTCCATGAGAATGGATAAGAGTACTAGCTTTTTTCAAGAATTCTGAATATGCCTGGGTTCTGACTTTTGATATTTCAGAAAGAATATCATTGTGCGGGTCTATTTTTTCAAGCACAACATCATTGAATCCATAGTCCTGTGGTGTATCTGTATGGCAGGAATGGTTTTCAACCCTGAATTCTATTCCATCAACTTCGGCATCTATCATTTCCTGGATACATGATAGCCAGAATTTCTGAACATCTGGTTCAGTTTCGCACAGCCCACCAGGAAGATATAAGTTTCTTCCGCGACTGAATGCAATAAAACCCTGAGCTTTGCTCTGGCCTTTCAGATGGAATTTTTTTGCGCCCTCCATAATTACCTGGTTGTCCTGTGGATGATTTGGCAGGTCAAGATATGTCAATTCAGGCCCTCTTCCAGTATCAAAACACAGGCCGTAGTTACGAAAATTCTCCCATTCAGGAAACCAGATTGCAGTACCTGTGGCATAAACTCCTGGAATTTCTTTTCCTTTATCATTAAATGCTGTGAAAAGGCAATCCCAAACGTGCGCAAAGTCCGCGTCTGTTGATTGAAAATTTGTCGTGACAAGGATGTATTTGTCTTTAAGCGCAAAGTTTGAAAGAATGAAACTTCTTACTGGTTGATTTTTCCGTGTGATAAGATTTCCATAAACATCATAAACATCTTTTTTTGATGGCTCAATGATTTCCTGGAAGGTAAAATCAATCTCATTTTTCCTGTATTTGTAATTGAGATTGCTTGTCCAGATTTCAAGATTTTCTTTTTTTATTCTTGTAGGCGAATCATCCTTTTTTGTCAGTTTTATGGTGATAATTACTTCGTTTTCTATGCCATTCCACACATCATCGGTTCTTCTTTTTATTCTGAGATGCGGATTTTTGACAACAAAAGGGTCAATCCATGAGAGATAACCTCCAATTCTGTATAATCTTCCCCACAATCTTGCCTGCATGGAACCCTCTGGAAAATCGCCAGAAACACCTGTTTCATATGGTTTGAAATATGCATAGATCTCCATCCCGTATTTATGCGCTGCTTCTGTTGCTACCCTGAGTGGATTTTCAAGAATTTCAATTGTTTTTGCATAATAACCATACTGGTTCATGTCATAAAGAATACTCGGATCGTTTTCAATCCCTGGCATTAAAAAGCCGCCATGCCCATCTCCGTAATATCCCCAGATCACTCTTTTAATACCATTTTGGGCAAGAAGTTTCATAAAGTTATCAATATGAACCCTTGTTAGCGGGCATGGCGCACTCAGGGCATCGTCAGGAAAATCAACAAGTGCTTCAATAACAAAATCCCTCATTAATTTCCTTATTTTGGTGAATAAAGAAATAATCTTGATGTAAGGCCTGCTGACTGTTGCGCAGCATTGAAGCCAGTGTGAATCCTGATAGCAATAAGATTTGTTTTTCCAGGGATGATGGCATCTGTGACATCCATATTGATTTCATTTGGTCTTTCGTAGGCATCCCTGTAAGGTCTGTGACCGACCAATTTTCCATTGACCCATACCCACGCTTCTGTTTCTACTGCTGGCGCATAAAGGAAAATTCTTTTTCCTTTTGCCCAAGACGGTACATTGACATTGGTTCTGTACCAGATTACGCCCATATATGGATATCCCTGACTATCGCAGTATCCCTGACCATAAAATGGAATTGTGGTGGAAATACTTGTCCACTTAGAGTCATCGAATTCTGGCAGATACCATCCCATGTATCTTCCATCATCTCGAACATCAAGAGAAAACTTTACCTTTTCAGGAAGCACAGCAATCATTTCTCCTGTTTTTCCTGTTGTCATGTCAGCAAGTTGCTGGTAGTATTTTGCCCTGGCTGATGCTGCCCAATAATAGTATCCGACATCATCTCCACCTCTTGCAGGATTTGGGTCAAAATAAAATCGACTCAATTTCGATGCCTGTGCTCTAACATCAAGCATTCTCTGTGCCTGCCTTGCTGCTTCTGCAAAGTCACACTTCCATTCGGCCCTGTGCATTTCCATAAATGCTTTGAGGTTCTCAAGGACAATTCTGTCAGCAAAAACATGCTCTTTGTGCACTTTTTCTTTTGCCAGAGATTCTGCCTGCTTGATGTACTTTTCCAGTTTCTCAATTAACTGGTCTGAATACACATAAGGAAGAATTCTGTCTTCGTGTCCAAGCCATGGGGTTTTTTCCATTGTGACTTCAAGTTCTTCCCAGAATGCCTTTGCAGGTTCAGCAGCAGGTCCGTACCAGTTTGTGAAGAATTCGTCCATCAATGCCTTGGCATCCAGATCAGCATCCCACATCATCCTAGCGTAGAGATAAGTGGGAAAGATGCCTGATTCAATCCTGATTGTTCTTCCTTCATTTGAAAATCCAACAACCCCCCACTTCTTATATAGTGGCATGTCATGCATGTGTTTGTGCGCAAGAGGAATAGGAGCACCGCAACCAGCAAGCATATAATACATGTAGTTGTACATATACACATTTTTATACATTGATGCCCACTGTCTTATCATTTCTGCCTGCCTCAATGTTTGCCATGATAGAGGATTATCATACGCATGAATTGTGTCGCACCATATTGCGGCAAACATTATCCAGATTTTTGGGTCAGGTGTAATACCCTGGGGAGGAACATTCCGGTTTGCATAACCATTTGTTGTGATGATGTGGTCAGGGAATTCTTTATAAACTTCCTTTGCAACTGCCTGTATCCATTCCATCCATTCTTCGGTTGTGCTCATGTCTGATGGAACACCAGCTCTGCCGCCAGTATCAGGAAATCCTAAATTTCTTTTCAAAGTGCCAGGGCTATAGTCCCTTGGATAACCGTCATCAGCACCAATTCCATAGGATGTGACATCAGGATTTTTTCTGAAAAATTCCTTGATTTTTTCAGCCGCATATTTCACTGATTTTTCACTTGTTAAATTTGGCATTCCAGGGTTTGGATTTCCCTTTTCATCCTTTCCAAAAACTTCTGCGTATTCTGGATTATTAATTTCTGATGCAGGTGGAAGTACACTTCTTACTGAACTATCCCTGGGAAGCATCACAAAATCTAAAATTGGGTTCATCATATTTCTGATTTTCCATCTGTATTCCTGAATTCTTAAATCAGAAGCAAGTGGTCCCCACCAGTTTCTCATTTTGAAATCTGGTTTTTCAAGGACGTTCATATTCGGCACAGTAATTGTATCTTTTTTAGGAACAAACTCACCGTATTCACCCGGCATATACCAGCGCACTCCAAGTCTGTGAAGGAAGTTTGCGACAGCGTACTCGGTTCCATGGTAATATGGTTCATCATTGCCTGCAAGAACAAGTGTATTTCCCTGACAGATGATTACAAATCCTTCTTCATCTCTTGTTGGCGTAAGACCCGAAGGAATTTTTTTATCAAATTGTTTTGTGTAATTGCTTCTTCCAACAAGAATCACATTGCCTGTAATCTGCTGATCATCAGAAACAATCGGAAGTTTTGCTCCTGTCATTTTTTCAATGTAATCCTGCAAATCCTTTGCTGCTGCGGCAATTTTGTTTGGAGCTGGTTGAGGATACCAGAATGTTTGTTCAGTTGGTTCTGTTGGCACTCCCATTGCACTTTTTGAAATCACAATTGTTGCCTTTGGCACGGCCTTCTCAACAATCGTCATGTCAGCAAAACTTATGCATGCTACTGCCATCATCAGCACTGAAAATAATACTGTCACTTTCATCTTTTCCTCCTACTGTTGGTAAACAGGATGAACAAAACTCCATCCATAAAGTTTTGCCTTTTTCATCCAAAACCTGAACCTGATTGGTCCAGCAAAAGGAAACTTCATCACTGTTTTTGGACCTGGTCCAAAGGTTACAGGTATATCCACTTCATCCACATAACCTGTGATGAGATGAATTTCATCAAGGTGAGCATCATTGATCTTTCTTCCATAAATATCGTCAACTTCCACCCTAATATAACCATCTTTTTCAACCTTTGCGTTGATACAGAAACTACCACCTCCCTCCCATTCAACTGGACTTGTTAACAGTTCACCTTCTATTTCTCCTGCCTGGTAAAATACCCATCTATCCCTTTTTAATGTTATCAGGTAAATCTCATTTGATTCGAGAAGCTGTTTTCTGTTTTTCACACTTCCATTGATGTCTGCGACAGCAATTTCGTGATGCCCATAAGGAGTATTGCTTGTGTAAAAATACATAGTATCTTCAACATCAATAGGAGGAGAACCAAAAGGTACAGGAAGTTTTCCCCTGAATCCTTCTGGCTTATCGTCAGCAATGAATGGTTCTCTTAAAGGCTCCCGTTTCCAGTTGATGCCATCACTGCTGTGAACCAGTTCGTTTGTAAAAATTCCCTTTACAGCATCATAAAACCATGTAAAGGCAATATAGCAACTGTTCCTGATGAATGGAGAAATTCCCTGAAATTGTTTATTCCGTCCTCGTGCGCCTCGCATACCAGGCTCATCAAAAACTTCAAGTCCAGGAGCATCAAGTTCATCTGTGTCAAGAACAACTTTTGGAACTGTCCAGTGAATCAAATCTTCACTTTCACACCTTGCAATTTTTCTATTTGCATGCCTGTCCATCCCACAGTGTATCACTGGTCTAAGGTAACATACATATTTTTTTATGTTTTCGTCGTAAAGCAAAATATTTTGAGTATCAGGAGAACCAATGATTACAGGACTTTCAGGCCATATAGTCCAGTGTATACCATCATCACTATCAGCAATGCAGATACCGCCGATTACATCAATAGGAAAATCAACATACAAACCCGTAAATCTTTTTCTTGCACGTGGGTGTGGGGTAATTTCAGCGTCAAGGATACACATTCCAGCAGGGCCTCCCCAGCCAGATACAAATCTTCCATTGATATCTTTCATTTTTGCATGAACAACAATATTGGGATGGTCTTTATAAATTGGGTCTTTTGCAATTTTAAGGTCTGGCTTTTCCCATGCAATTCCATCATGAGAATAGGCAAGTGCCATGGGTGTTTCACATCCCACCATATCTTTTTGAGGGTCTCTTGTAATAAACACTGTATACCACATTCTCCAGAGTCCACTTTTATCCCTCAGTACTGAACCAATTCCTTCACCTGGTGAGACAACTGGTTTTTTGTGTGGGAATTCTGGAACTTCAAGGGCTCTTCTGAGATGGAGGGTATCTTCAACAAGTCGTTCATCAATCAATGCAAAAGTTTTCCTTTCCATATTATTCCTCCACGATAAAAACCACCCGTTCGCCTTCAACAGTCAGTGTAACTGGAAAATTTGCTTTCCTGGGTTTTTCAAATGCCTTATAAATTATACATCTATTCGGACCGGAGTGAACAAATTTGATATTTTTTGCTATAACCGTGTCTGGAAGGAAATTTCCCAGTATCAATGTCTTTTTACCTGTTTTTATTGATTGAAAAAGAGTCCATCTGCAATGAGGATGATTTTCAAACTCTCCTGAAATTTTCACCTGCTTGATGCTATTACAGAAAATGCCTTCAGAAGCATCGATTACCTTCCCCATTGAAACCATGTCAAAAAGTTTTCTTCTTATTTTGTTAATTTCTCTGATATACTCCATGAGTTTTCTCATGGGAGGATAGTCAAGGTCCCTGTTGTAATTACCAGGACCGATCAGAATGTGACAACCACCAAGCACCGCTTTGTTAACCTTGTTGTAATCAAAGGGTTGTTCCACTCCATTTGAAAGGACCCTGTTTGGGAAAACTGATTTCAATGCATCAGGTTCGGTTCCCCACCATGAAACCTCAGAATAACTCATGATTCTATCCCAGCCGCCTTCATATGATATACAGAAATCAGGATTAATCGATTTACACACATCAAAAAGTTCCTCAAGAAATTTTAAAATACCTTCGTGGTGTGCTCTATCAGGAGAAGACCGCGTTAGCGCAGGATTGAAATCCATTGGTGTATTGAAAAACTTGTCTATGTGGAGTCCATCAGCACCAATTTCAACAAGTTTCTTAAAATAATTGATCAGAAGTTTTCTTACTTCTAAATGGCATGGATTCACCTCGACAAATGGGGTTCCAGTCATAAACCGTGTTCTTGCGCTTAATGTGCCCATCCCCCAGTAATTGCAAATAAAATATGGTACACCATGTGGGTCAAGGATAACATATTTATTAAATTTTTCCTTATACAATTTTGTTGTCATATCAACTGGCTGACAGTTTACGAAAAAACTTACCTTGATTCCAAGTTTGTGACAGGCCTCTATCCCTTTTTCCAGGTCCTTGTATGTTCCGAGGCGGCTGTCTGGTTCGTAATAGGGATAACCTCTATCGTGTCCACCAATCTGCCACCCTGCAATCATAATATGTTTTACATCGTATTTTGCACAGATTTCAGCAAGTCGCGGGATATCTTTGAATGTATAGTTAATATTATCTTCAGGAAGCATAAACATCTGATGATAAAACGATGTTTCTTTCCGTATCCAGGTGGAGCCAGGCTTTATGATTTTGAAATGCTTCTCAAACCATTTTCTGTAAATCTGTCCTGAATCCTGCCAGTTGCCATTGTGTATTTGTAAAACAATTTTTGATGACACAAATTTTTCATCTGGCTTTGTGTAGGGAACATGAACCCAGTTAAGAACAATTCCTGATGGAAAATTGTTAATTTCATCCTGTCTTGGCCAATTTCCATAAGGTCTCATTTCACCAGAGCCAGGTTCCAGGGATAATCTGATGATTTTTACCCTCGGGGTTTCTTCAAGAGCCGCAAAATAAATGGCTTTGTTCAAAATTCTATTATAAAGGCTAATCCATGGCATACACAAAAACCCTGGATATGAAAACGTATGCTCTGGTGAAAGACATCCAAGGGTTTGACCACGCGTGTTTCCAAAATCTGAAAATATTTTCTGATGCCACGGTAAATTTCCAGTCGGAATTAAAATTTCTGTTTCCTTTTTTTCTTTCCCTTTTCCGATACCGTGAAGACCGCCGATGAAGGCAAACCATACTTCAGCTATCTGATATTGAGTATGATTCGTTGACTGACAAGTAAAAATTATTTGCGTGTTTTTTAATAAGATGCTCAATGTGAAATCAATATCAAAACATCCCCTTTCATTTTTCAACGGTGCAGCCCAGTAAAATTCTACAGAAGATTTTGTTTTTCTGATTTCTGGCTGATGTTGATGAATGCCATAAATGTAGTTACATTCATAATCAGATAGTGGCAGAAGAATTCTAAACGATTCAGAAAGCCTCTGGTCAGAAACAAGGGGTAAATTAGAAGATTGTTCTGTAATTTGCTGAATACTTCCATTTTCGGAATTGATTTCAACGCGATAAAATTTGTTTTCAATCACTAACTGTTTCATATTGTGAAACTATAAATCTGGCTGTGCTTCATTGCCAGTTTCAGCATCAATCGTTTTCCTCTTAATTGAGATAAATCTTTTTTTCCGCGCCATGAAAGAGTATGACAAATGTTATCTCCTGTAAAAACATCAAAGTCCTTTGCAGAAAATCCTTCAATGAGTTTTCCTTTTGGGTCAAACCAGTATGGTTCAGCAAGTTCAGCGATTATGTAACCACCCTGTGTTGCTGCATTGATGGAGATGGTGTCACTTTGAAGAATAAATGGTCGTGTGATGAGGTTTCCCATCTGTGAACCAGCGTCGAGCGAAACAAATCCATCCATTCTGAGTTTTGTACGATATACCCACGTCGGAGAAATTTCTGGTTGCGCATTATGAGGACAATCTGAATGCGCATTCACATAAAGATAAATGTTATCATCATAGATCACTGGTTCCTGACCAGGAAAGACCATGTAGCCGCCCAATTTTCCTTTTTCTTCTGTTTCAATAAATTTTGGTCTTGCAGGATGCCTTTCCCATTTTATGCCGTCTCTGCTCCAGCATAGTTCAATGTCTATTGTTTCATACATGTCATCATCAAAAATCCAAAGCATTCCAAAATATGCGTTTGCATATTTAAAAACGCTGATACCATAGAAGTCGTTGGTATCAAGTTCATCCGGCGTCAGAATGACCTGTGGTTCACTCCAGTGTTTTAAGTCCTTGCTTTCAGAATATGTGACTCTTCTTCTTTGATTTCCTTTTCCATTGTCCCAGCCCACAGCAGCAGTATGCCAGCCACGCATATAAAGCATATACACACCTTTTTCATCATTATACACGCAGGCATTATTACAATCGCTTTCACCATGGATGACTGGTTTTGTGTCAGTATATTTCCAATGGATACCATCAGGACTGGTGGCAATATAGATACCTCCTATTGTATCACTATACCAATCCCTATTAACACCAATATACCTTTCACTTTCATCTCTGTCAGGTTGATATAATATGGTGCTATTGACAACATCACTGTAACCCTTAAAACAGATGTTTGTTCCAGGATAGATGTTAAGATCCGGTCTGTGCCAGTTGATTCCATCATTGCTTTCAGCATAAGAGAGAAAAAATGGTTGTGGTTCGCCCACATTTCCATACTTACTTCTTCCAAGATTCTTTCTTATTTTTTCAGCGCGATGGTCATAAGCAATATACCACATACGCCAGAGATGTCTGTCTTTATCAATAATAGTTTTACCTGCAATGACTCCTGTTTCCCACTCTTTTTCTGGAACCATAACAGGTTTTTCAGGGTCTTTTTTTGGTTTGTGGATGGTTCTTTTCAAGCGAAATGTATCAGCAACTGAGAAACGATCCATCACCAGATGTTTTCCTGGCAATAAATCCTGAAACATACAAATTCTCCTTTACTATGGTTATATCTGTTTCAGTATTCTATCCTACTTGATTTTGTTGTCAAGCATCAGGTTAACTGGAAGACAAGAAATATTTTTGGGATTTGACTTGATTTCAAAACAGGGATATCTTGTTATTTGAAAGATAAACCATATTGACAGGG
>Ga0209409_1000399_pt1 | contig 45536 bp, 40 predicted proteins | sample AD_JPNMR1_MetaG_FD_184424 | JGI IMG/M metagenome (GOLD analysis project Ga0209409, IMG submission 184424) | Active sludge microbial communities of municipal wastewater-treating anaerobic digesters from Japan - AD_JPNMR1_MetaG (SPAdes) (version 2) | ecosystem: Engineered > Bioreactor > Anaerobic... | reverse complement strand
AAAAATATCTAAGAATTCATTAATTAAAATTGCATTAGAAGGAATTTCCGCCATCACATAAATTTTTGTTTTCAGAAGATATTTTCGAATAATTTCTTTCACTTTTTTACCTTCTTCAAGCGTTCGGCAAAAAGGCACCATTACACTAATATTTGTTAAACCCAATTCTTCAATCGCTCTTTTCATTGCTAAACATTCCATTTCAAAGGCTGGCTTGAAATCTTTATCATAATAACGAGAGGCGCCTCTCCAGCCCAACATTGGGTTTTCTTCTTGAGGTTCAAATAATTGGCCGCCAACCAGTTGTCGATATTCATTTGTTTTAAAGTCAGAAAATCTGACAATTACCTCTTTTGGATAAAAGGCGGCCGCAATTTGTGCAATTCCTTCACCTAATTCTTTAATAAAGTATTCTTTTTTATTTTTATGTTCAACTGTTAATTGTGAAATAAGATTTTTTAATTTTTTGTCTTTGAGTTTATTGAAGTAATACAAAGCCAAAGGATGAATTTTTATTTTTTCCGCAATAATAAATTCTTCGCGAGCCAAGCCAACTCCGTCATTAGGAATAAATGAGGTTTGAAAGGCGATATCTGGGGCACCGATATTAATTGAAATTTTTGTTTTTAGTTTGGGAATTTTTTCTAATTTATAAGTTAAAACTTTGAAAGGGATTTTTCCCAAATAAACTTTTCCTTCGGCGCCGCTGCTACAATCAACTGTTATTTCTTGGCCAGTTTTTAGAATTTTCGAGGCTTTTTTTGTACCAACAATGCAAGGAATTCCTAATTCTCGAGAAACAATAGCAGAATGGCATGTTTTCCCGCCTTTGTCAGTGACAATGGCTGAAGCCAGAGGCATTGCTGAAGTCCAATCTGGGTCAGTCATTTTTGTCACTAAAACTTCTCCCTTTTGTAGTTTTGAGAGTTCCTTAATTGATTTAATCACTCTTGCTTTTCCATTGCCAACTTTATTGCCTATTGCAATTCCTGCAAGAATTGGTTTCTTATTGGTTTTAACTTGATATTCTTTATAAAGGTTGGCATCTTTAATTGAATGAATTGTTTCTGGCCTTGATTGAACAATAAAAAGTTTTTTAGTTTTGCCGTCTTTTGCCCATTCTATATCTTGAGGAGTCCATTTTTTATTTTTTTGAGAATAATGGTCTTCGATAATTAAGGCCCATTTGGCTAAAGTTAAAATATCTTCATCGCTCAAAGAAAACTTTAATTGGTCTTTTTTAGAAACTTTTTCGCTTTTAATTCCGCCTTTTTGATTATAAACATATTTTATAGTTTTATTTCCCAAGTCTTTTCTAATAATTGCGTTAAATCCTTTTAAAAGAGTTGGTTTAAAAACTAAAAATTCATCCGGGGTTATTTTCCCTTTAACAATTAATTCTCCCAAACCATAGATTCCGTTTATCACTATTACATCTTTAAAACCAGTTTCTGTATCTAAAGAAAACATTACTCCTGAGGAACCTAAATCAGAGCGAACCATTTTTTGGACCCCGGTTGAAATGGCGATTTTTAAATGGTCAAACCCTTTTTCTATTCTGTAAGTGATTGCCCGGTCTAAAAACAAAGAAGAATAACTTTTTTTAACAGTGGCCAAAAGATTTTTTTCACCCGAAACATTTAGATAAGTCTCATGTTGTCCTGCAAAAGAAGCGCTTGGAAGATCTTCAGCGGTGGCAGAAGAGCGTACTGCCACATCAACATTATTTTGTTTATATTCATCAGAAAGTTTACGGTAGGCATTTAGAATTTCTTTTTCCAATTTTTCTGGCAGAGGAGTTTTTAAAATTAAATTCCTGATTAATTTTCCCGCTTTTTGCAACTCTTTAACATCTTTCAAATTATGGCTTTCTAAAATTTGTTTAATTTCGTCATAAATTTGTCCTTGTTTTAGAAAATCAAAATAACCTTTAGCAGTAATGGCAAAGCCATTGGGAATATTGATTCCCTTTTTAGTTAAATTGCAATACATTTCGCCTAAAGAAGCGTTTTTCCCGCCAACTAAAGGCACATCTTTTATTGAAATTTCTTTAAACCAACGGATATAAGACATAGGATTTAAATTTTTAATTTTGTAAATGAATTATAATTATAATATCATAAATTACCAAAATAACAAAAACTTAAATCAAGACAAAACAAGAGTTTTTAATTCCTCTTTCTGTTATGCTATAATAAAACTCAAATGTTGCTGTTGCTTATATGATTACCCTCAAGTTCACAATCAATAAATATTATCTTGCTTTTTTATTGGTAAATCAACTCGAAGGAATGAAAAAAAGAATGGATCGAAAAGATTATAAAGAGCTATACGCATTAATTAATAGTTATAAAAATACACCTCATTTTTATTTAATTAATCTCAAAAAATTAGAAGCAATTGAATGGGGTTTAACTAATATCTATGTTAATAATTCATTAAAGGATGTTGGGAGAGAAACAAATTCTATCTTTGAAAAAATTTTTAGAATGGCGGGCTTCCAGAAAATATTAAAAGAAACCAAAAATTATCTCAAGACTGTTCAAAAGCAATGGAAACAAAATGAAAAACAGATTAATCAATACTTAGAAAATATTTTAAAAATTGATTTGCCCGCTTTAAGTATTACAGTTATTATTGTTCATCCAATTTTTAAGAAGGGAAGGTCCTTTTCAAACAATTTAATTATTTATGGCCATAAAGAGGAATGGAAAAATTATAATATAGTATATTTAACTCATGAAGCTCTCCATATCATTTTTTCTCGTCTCGGCATTAAGCATGATGATGTTAGTCATACTTTAATAGAATTAATAACGGATAATTCGTTAAAAAGAATTTTTAATAACAAAAAATCGACTATTGGCAGAAATAGCATTAATATAGGTCATCCGAAATTACTGAAAATAAAAAAAGAAATTTTGCCTTATTGGTTAAAATATATAACAAGTCAAGATAAAAATATAGTCTCTTTTTATCAAGAGCTTATTGTCAAAGTATATTAAGCGTTCATTCTTTTTTCGAGGAGAAAAAGTTTTTTAGTTTCTCTATTGGCCAACTGTTGATGATATCGTCTTTTGTTGCCCAGCCGCGGCGGGCTTGAGCAATGCCGAATTTCATAAAGCAAAATTGGTCTAAGTGATGACTATCGGTATTTATTACTAATTTTACACCATTTTCAATCGCTTTTCTAATGTTTAAATCTTTTAAATCCAATCTCTCGGGAAAAGAATTGATTTCCAAAGCAACTCCATATTCTTTAGCGGCTCTTAAAATTTTATCAAAATCAATTAAATATTCATCTCGTCGGTTAATCAATCTTCCAGTGGGGTGAGAAATAATGTCAACATTGGGATTTTTAATGGCTTTAATTATTCTTTCAGTCATTTCTTCTTTTGACATTTTCATATTAGAGTGAACGCCTGCAATGACATAATCCAATTGTTTTAAGACCTTATCGTCAATATCTACTCTGCCGTCATTTAAAATGTTTGTTTCGCAGCCGTGTAAAATCTGGAATTTTGAATTTTGAATTTTGAATTTTGAATTCAGTTTTTGGATTTCTTTTTGCTGCTCCAAAAGTTGTTTCTCGTCTAATCCATGCTCAATTCGTAAAAATTTAGTATGGTCTGAGATGCCCAAGTACTGATAGCCGATTTTTATTCCAGTTTCTGCCATTTCCTCAATTGAGTTTGCGCCGCCATCCCAGTTAGAGTGACTATGTAGGTCGCCCTTAATATCATTATAACCAATGATTTTCGGTAATTTGTTTTTTGAAGATAATTCTATTTCTCCTCTATTTTCCCGTATTTCTGGTTCAATATAAGAAAGACCTAAAATTTTATAAATTTCTTCCTCGTTCTCGCCGGCGATTCTTGTTTTGCCTTTAAATAACCCATATTCATTAAGTTTTAAATTTTTGTCAATCGCTATTTTTCTTAAAGCAATGTTATGCTCTTTTGAACCGGTAAAATATTGAAGAGCCGAACCAAATTCATTGCTTTCTACCACTCTTAGGTCAGCGTCAATTCCTTTAGAAAATCTAACTGAAGATTTTGTTAGTCCATAATCCCAAATTTTAATCACGCCATTTAAATTTACAAATACATCCATTATTTTTTTCTTGCTTTCTGAATTTTTGACAAAGGCAGGTTTAATGGTAGCCAATAAATCAATATCGCCGATTGTTTCTTTCATTCTTCTCAGCGAACCGCAGGCAATGATTTTATCTATTTCTTTTATTTTTTGCAGTTCGCTCGTTATTTTTTCCGCCAGATAATAGGCGTCGCTTAAAAGAAATCTTCCTTTTGAGCGTTTTAAAAAGTCTATCGCTTCTAAAATATTTTTTTCGCTTTTTTCACCAAATCCCTCTAAATTCCTTATTTTTTTCTGAAGCGCCGCTTTTTCTAATTCTTTCAAATTTTTAATTTTTAATTTCTGGTATAAAACTTTGATTGTTTTTGGTCCGATGCCTTCAACTTCCATTAATTCTTCTAATTTAATAGGATATTTTTTCTCGTATTTTTCAATTTCTTTGATTTTCCCAGTTTTTAAAAATTCCTCAATTTTGTCAGCAATTCCCTCTCCCACCCCAGCAATTTTCATTAAACCTTTCCTTTTCTCTTTTTTATAGATTTCTTCAATGTCATTTTCCAATGTCTCAATTATTAAACTCACTTTTTGGTAAGCTTGGGGTTTAAAAGGTACACCATCCATTTCCAAGTAAAAAGCCAGTTTTTGAAAAAGTTTAGCGAGAGAATCGTTTGCCATAAAATTCACCCTTATTTATTAGAAAAACTCATTAAAAGATTAGCCTCTTTAGTCAAGGTTTCAATTTCCTTGTCTTTTAAGCCAATTTTTCTCATTTTCTGCGCGCCTTGGGGAGTAAGGATGTCTTTTATTAGCATTAATTGGCAATCGGCAAAGTGACTTAAGATGTGTTCATTAATTGAAGGCAAAATAGTGACGGGATAAAGTTTTTCCGATTCAATTAAATATTCCAGTCCCCTTAATTCTGGGTATCGCCAACCAATCAAATCAATTTTATAGCATTGAGCGTATTGAATAACCTGAGTGGAAAATTTGGTGTTAGTTACTATCATTGGTCTTAATTTTAGATTTTTAAGGCCATTTTTCACAAAAAAATCGCCGTTTTTGATATCAATAAATCTAGCATAATTAGCCAAAGCCACTTTTAGATCAACTCTGTTTCCAGCCTGAGAGTGATATTTGCATTCTCCTATTATCAATTGTTTCTCTTTTTTTGCCAAGAAATCAATTTCATAACCTTGAATACAGAAACCGTTGACAAATTGGTGAAGCAGAACTTTGAAGCCCAAAGTCTGAAAAATTGCGCCGATATATTTTTCGAAATGGAAACCGCTTGGTCCTAATTCTCTGATTGCTTCTTTTAGAGAATAACGCATTCCATAAACCGGTTTTTCCGCGGCTAAAAGTTCATGAATTTTCTGATATATTTGTTTCGTCGTTATTCCTGGATAAGCCGTTTTTTGAATCTGTTTAGCAATATTTTTTGCTAAAGGTTTCGGTGCTCCGACTCTTTGGGCGCTCAGGTATATTTTTTTGAAGGAAAAGGGTTCTCTTTGACCTTGGCTGTTGATAACATAAATAGACATAAAAGTAAATAATAAATAAAATATTTTAATTTCTAATTTTTAATCTTTTATCTTTAATTTTTTATTTTTTATCTTTTATTTTTAATTTATTGTTGAGTTCTTCGTCAGTGAAACCAAAATGATGACCAATTTCGTGCCATAAGGTATTTTTAATAATTTCTTTTATTGCTTCAGGGTCGTTATTAGCAATTGATTCAATATTTTTTTGAAATAAAGTTATTTTGTCTGGCAAAGCGCGATTGTAATATCCGCGTTGAATTTGTGGCACTCCTTCATATAATCCCAATAAGCATTTATTCTCTGAATAACCCCCTTGTTTTAATTGATATTCGTCCGGGAAATCTTGAATTAAAATAGCCACATTTTTAAGTTTTTTCAGAAATTCTTTTGGCAATTCTTTTGTCATTTGAGAAACCAAATTTTCAAACATTTCTTTTTTCATTTTATTATTTATTATACCAAAAAACAAAGGATTTAGCCATAAAAAACAAAAACTCCGACTAAACAAGTCGGAGTTTTTGTGTATTTAATGACTTTCTTAACTTTAGTGGCCTAACATTTGGTTAAGTTTGGCTCTGGTGGTATTAGCAACTAAGCCAGTGCCTTTAGTGAGATTCCAAGGAGCCAATATCTCTGAAGCATATTTCTCTTGGAATTTAATAACTGCGGCTTTAGTAATGGGACCAAACCAGCCAGTAGCCGGCACATTCTCTGGATAAGTCGGAGCGCCGATTTCAGCTTTCAAAATTATCTGAAGATACTTAACATCGTTTGAGGAATCCCCTTCTTTCAGATTAGTTTTAAAACTGAAATCTTGGGGAATTCCTTCATAAGTAGCGGCACCCAAAACTACCTTACCGGTAAGTTGAGCTAATTTGTTCTGAAGTTTCTGTATTTGAGCTTTAATTTCATTCACTTTAGCCATTAAGTCTTCTAATGTCATTGCTTCGGTTGAAGCACCAAGAACTTCACCCGGACTTAAAGTAGTAAAGGTGGCACCACTGCTAGAAGAAACATTACCAGCTCTATCTCTAGCTTTTACCTGATAATAATAAGTGGTTTGTGGAGACAAAAAACTTAAAGTGACTGTATGTGAAGTAACGTAATTATTATCCTGAAATTCATTACCATAATTAGGAATAGTTCCATAAGCTACCCAAGAAATAGCTGATTCATCAGTAGTCCAACTCACAATTGCTTTATCGCTATGGGCTTCAACTTTAATATCACTGATAACAGGAGGAGTAATATCAATAACACCCCCACCCCCACCTCCACCAGTGGTAACCAATGGACTGCCGCTTCCGCCAAAAGCAGTGCCAGTTAATTGAGTTAAATTAGGCGTAGTATCACTTCTAATTTTTGCCCAGATGTAATTGCTAGCAGTATCTACTCCCGAATCAGAACAAGGCGACCAAGCTGTATCGTTCCACCAATACAATTTCAAACTTGATTCGTCTTTACCAGAAATTTCACTATCAGCATAATAAAGCCGAATTTCTATTCCAGCAGCAGTACTGTCTGGAGAGACATAGACATCAATGTATTTACCAATATCACCAGTAAAACCAGTTCCAGGATTACCTGAATATTTAGCTGCAGTTACGGTAGCAGTTCCTCCTGTTACTACAATTTCAGTATTAGCTTCTGTTTTAGCGTCAAGAGTGCCATCGGTTACTGAATCTGTTTTACTATTTTCTATCTCAGCCCCGATCCATGGGTCATAGTTAACATTGTCTGAAACGGCATCCCCGAGACCCGAGCCAACACCTCCGGGTCCACTCTTATCTCCCCACCAGTTGTTGGTGGCATTAACAGTGTCAGTTGTGCTGCCGTTGAAGATGCCGTATTGCTTATTGCCCACAATATTATTGAAGTTGGCGGTGATTTGATCAGCATTAGCATCTTTTTCAATCAAAATACCCCCAGCAGTAGCTGCGTCAGAAGTATTATTCCTGGTAATATTGTTACCTCGAATAATAGTATTAGTTTCATCGGCTCGGAGACGAAAGCCAGAAGCAGTATTTCCGCTAATGGTATTACCAGTTATGGTAGTGTCCTTAGTATGAAGAATGGCAATGCCATATTTTCCGTCCTTAATATCATTATCTATAATCTGTGAACCATCCGTAGTATAAGTATCAGGAGGATAAGTAGTACTATCCCCGTTAATGTAAATCCCGGTTTGATTACCCGTAAGAGTATTTTCGGAAACTAAAACATTTTTTGAGTAATAAAGGAGTATGCCGCTTCCACTCCAATCTGAACCATCATAATAATTGCCATTCACAGTATTTTTACTCACAGTACCCGTTGCTCCTCGGCTAATTTGGATACCATTTTGAGCAACAGCAGTTATCTCTCCTGCGCCAGTTATTATGTTACCAGTAATAGTCGCTGTAACATCGGTACTTGTATAATCATTATCCCCATCCACGACAATTCCACCTTTGCCCCATTTATCAACCGTATTGTTACTGATAGTAACGTTGGAGCCTTCTACTACAAAAATTCCCCATCCGTCTGCACCTTTTGGAGGATTGTTGCCAAATTTCGTGATAGTATTATTTGAGATAGTTCCATTAGCATTATGGTAGACGATGCCCGTATATCGAGGATCTGCACTGGACTTGTTGAGGCCGTCAATGGTAAAGCCGCTGATATTTACAGTAATACCATGGGCAGATGTTCCATTCACTTCAATTAGTGTTTGGAATGCAGTGCGACGGTGCGTCCAAGTAGTTGCTGCCATCGTGTCAGGAGCTTCAATAATTGTTGTTCCAGCTCCTGTTCCTTGCAGAGTTAAAGATTTATCAATAACCAATTGTTCTTTATAATTTCCTGCTGCCACATTGATGGTGTCGCCAGAAGAAGCGGCATTAATAGCAGCTTGAATAGAATTAGTATTCACTTCTCCTTCTACAGTCCAATTAACGACGACAGGATTTTCAGCTGTTCCATAATTAATGGTAGTAGTAATTTTAATAGTACCCATCCCATTAGAAAATGAAGCATTAACACTAGTAACGTCATGAGTATCTCCATCAGAATCTGTCTTGAACCCTGGATTAAGGGTGCCTTGAAGAGTAACTACTCCCTTATCAAGAGTAATAGTGCCATTAAATGCTTGCTCAGAAGTATAGGGAGGAAGCCCTGATTTATCTGGTGTAAATCTTAGATGATCACCACTAATACTGTAAGTACCATCACTAATTCCAGTGACAACAGCTGGAAAAGTACCAATTAAAGAACTTGTGAAGGCAGTATCATTATTCCCAACAGTTAAAGTACCGGAAGTGATAGAACCATTAAGAGAATCTGCTTCCACTTCTCCTTCTACAGTCCAATTAACGACGACAGGATTTTCAGCTGTTCCATAATTAATGGTAGTAGTAATTTTAATAGTACCCATCCCATTAGAAAATGAAGCATTAACACTAGTAACGTCATGAGTATCTCCATCAGAATCTGTCTTGAACCCTGGATTAAGGGTGCCTTGAAGAGTAACTACTCCCTTATCAAGAGTAATAGTGCCATTAAATGCTTGCTCAGAAGTATAGGGAGGAAGCCCTGATTTATCTGGTGTAAATCTTAGATGATCACCACTAATACTGTAAGTACCATCACTAATTCCAGTGACAACAGCTGGAAAAGTACCAATTAAAGAACTTGTGGAGGCAGTATCATTATTCCCAACAGTTAAAGTACCGGAGATAGAACCATTGATAGAACCATTAAGAGGCCCCACATTAATAGTTTTTGGATTAAGCGTATCTGCTCTCGCTCTTCCGGCTATTATTACTATCCCCACAACCGCGAAAACGCTTACTAAAATTGCAATAAATTTTTTGTTCATATTATTGTTTGCTTGCCTCACCCAAATTTTTACTTTGCAAATATTTGGGCGGGTAAATTAAAAGATTGGCGCTATTTAAAAACGCCAATCTAATCCGACCTTTTTTAGAGATTTTACTTTTATTTGGTTTTTGGGGCTAAATGCTCGAAAAACCCTTGATTTGAGATAAAAATACCCCATGTTTTTTAAAATTAGTGCCTGGCTCTGCCCCACCGGTAGTCCAGAGCCAAGCAGTTCCATTATAGCAAATAATTTTTAAAATGTCAAATGTTTTGTCAAATGTTTTTGGAAATAATATTTAGAATTATTTAGGTGTAATTTTTTAGGATTTCTTCTAAAATGTCTTGAGGAATTGGGATCGGCTCTCCAGGTTTAGTAATTCCCGGATATTTCCAAGCGCTAATGATGGTAATAATCTTTTGTCTATTATCGCGAGGTCGAAGACCGTGACGAGTTTTTAGAGATTGTTTCCTATCTGACTGCCAGGCTGGTATTTTGCTCGCAATGACGCTTTCGTTGTTAATTTTGAATTTTGAATTTAATTTTTTATTTTTTATTTTTGATATTTCGTTTTGTATTTGGTACATTACCCAAATTTCATAAGGATGTTTTTTTGAACCAGCAGTTTGCATTGAAGCAATAGTTTCAGGCGCAATCCCCTTTTCGGTTCTTTGGGGAAAACGCAAGACTCTTTTAACTTTGCTTTCTGACAAACCGTAAAAAGCCATTTTCGCTAATGAATGTTTTGTCCAATAATAATTGCCCCCAAACGGAATTGTGTATTGAGAAAGATGGGTTGTCATTTTCTGATTTCAAAGGTTTTGAAGGTTTCTTCTAAATTTGTTTCTCGCTCCTCTATTTTTTCAATTCTGCCTTTAAAGAATAGTTTTAAATAATTAAGCAAGGCCTCAATGTTTTTTTCTTCTCCCTGGGCAACTAAAGTTACGGTTTCGTCGTCGTTATTTCTAACCCAGCCAGTAAGTTTTAACTTTCTGGCGAATTTTTTAGTAAAGTAGCGGAAACCCACCCCTTGAACTGTGCCGGAGAAAATAAACTTTTTTGTCGTCATCTTAATGGTGTTTTATGATTATTACGTCGCCGTCTTCAACAATATAATCTCTGCCCTCTGTCCTCACTAAACCTTTTTGATGGGCTTTTTGCCAGTCCCCTACTTCAACTAGTTTTTGCCAGTTAATGACTTCGGCTTTGATAAATTTCTCTTTGAAATCAGAATGAATCATTTCTGCCGCCTCTATTATTTTTGCGCCTTTTTTAATTGGCCAGGCTCTGGCTTCAGCAGTGCCGACAATGGTAAAAAAACTGATTAGATTTAGAATTTCGTAGGCCTTTTTGATTAAATTGCTTAAATCAGGATTTTGATTTAAATCAGCGATAAAATATTCTGCTTTTAGTTCTTTGATTTTATTTAATACAGTTTGAGAAATTTCTTTTGACGCTTGGTTAATGTTTAATAAATAAATTTGTTTTTTAACTGTTAGTAAATTTAAATTTTTTATTGATGGTTCTTCTAAAAATTCCGAATCAAAAATTGAAAAAAGCAAATTGCCATTTTCCAATTCATTTTTTACTTGATTTAAAATTTCCATTTCTTTTTGACTTTCTTTTATTCCGGCCTTTGCTTCGCCAGATATTTTTTCCATTCTTTTTTCTACTGTTTCTAAATCTTTAAAAATCAATTCAGTATTGATAATGTCTATGTCTCGCAAGGGGTCAATTGTTCCTTCTAAATGAGCAACTGTTGGCTCTTCAAAACATCTAACAACCTCAATAATGGCATTAGTTTCTCTAATTTGGGCTAAAAATTGATTTCCCAGTCCTTCTCCCTTATAAGCATTTTTTACCAAGCCGGCAATATCATAGAATTCAACCACTGCCGGCAAAATTTTTTCTGGTTTAGAAATTTTTGCAACTGCGTCCAATCTTTCGTCTTTTACCGGCACTACTGCCACATTTGGATTGATAGTGGTAAAAGGATAATTTTGAATATTTACTTCCTGTTTGGTTAAAATTTTAAAAAGGGTGGACTTTCCCACATTTGGCAAACCAACAATTCCAATAGAAAGCATAGTAATTCTTTCTTGTTATTATAACTCAAAACCCCCTTTTAAAAAAGCCCCCTCTTTTAAAAAAGAGGGGGCGAGTAGAAAATTTTGAAATTTTAGTTTTCAAATCTTCTATTTTGATATCTTCTCGGAGGTCTCTCGCGCATTGGTCTGGCTTCAGAAACAACAATTGTTCTGCCGTCTAATTCTTTACCATTAAACATTTCAATTGCTTTTTGGGCTTCTTCTTCAGTTGACATATCAACAAAGCCAAAACCCTTTGAGCGACCAGAAAATTTATCTGTGATAACTGTGGCGGCAGTCACTGTTCCTGCTTGAGAGAAGGTGTCTTTCAAGGTTTCATCAGTCGTATCGTAAGAAAGACTTCCTACGTATAATCTCGTATTCATCTTTTATTTTTGTTCTTTTTATCGACCTGCCCCGTTAAATCCTTATTCAACCAAGGAAGCAGGTTCGGAGCATGACGTTTTTAAACGCCTCTTTTAGTATACGCTGTTTGAAACATTTGTCAAATGAAAGGGATAAACACAAAGCCCGGATATGCTTCTTCCTTAAATTTGTTTTGGTTGATTTTAGTTGCTTCAACAATTGAATTATAAATTGGAATGACTATTTTCCCTCCGACTTTTAATTGATTTTTTAACTCTTGGGGAATTTCTATTGCGCCGGCAGAAACCAAAATTTTATCAAATGGTGCTTCTTTTTTATAGCCAAACTTGCCATCTCCTAAAACAAATTTCACGATTCCCTTTTTTATAAAGTTATATTTTTTTACATTATTCTCGCCAAATTCTTTTAATTCTGGAATTATTTCAACAGCAATTACTTTGCCGTTTTTCCCTACGCAATGAGCCAATAAAGCAGTTGTCCAGCCAGAGCCAGAGCCAATATCTAAAATTTTTTCTCCTTCTTTTGGTTGGAGTAATTCAAGCATAAAAGCCACCACCAATGGTTGAGAAATCGTCTGACCCTTGCCAATTTCTAAGGCGGTATCAAAATAAGATAAATCTTTGTCAATTACAAAATCTTCTCTTTTAATTTTTTTAAAGGCTTCAATAATTTTTTCTGTTTTAAGCCAACCTTCGTTTTTTAAATTCTCTACCAAACCCTGTAAAGTTGGCATTTATTTATTAGATTTATTTAATTCTTTGAGAAGTTTTTTAAGGTCAAGATTATAAGTTTCGCAGACTTCCTTTAGAGTTAAATTTTGAATTTCAAAAATAGCAAAAGGACAAGTTAAACAAGGTACTTGATATTTAGTTAAAATTTTTAAGAATTTCTTGTTGTCTACAATTTCTGAAAGCAAAGTATTGCCTGTGATTTTAGCGGTTTTTTTCATAATAAAAACTTGGAGAGTTTATTATCAATTGTAGCAAGTAGCAATTGAAAGGTCAAAAATAACACTAGGTACGATATCAGATGTCGCGCATTGGATTGGAAATCTCGCATTCGCGAGAGATTCTTCGCTGTGCTCAGAATGACAATATACGAGAGATTCTTCGCTACGCTCAGAATGACTATTTAAAGAAATAAAAAATGCTGCTCCTTCTCTGCCTTGCGACTTCAAAGGAGCAGCGTGGTGATTCTTAGTCGCCTTGCGGTTTCTAAGGATCACCGTGGTGATTCTTAGTCGCCTTGCGGTTTCTAAGGATCACCGTGCTACCTTCTAGTTGCCTTGCGGCTTCTAAAAGGCAGCGTGCTATTGCTTAGTTGCCTTTCGGCTTCTAAGCAACAGCACTTTCATTTTAAATTATTTTAAAAATAAATCAAGTGCGACTGTGGATAACTTGTGAATAATAATTATTCGTATCTTAAGGCATCAATTGGATTTAAATTGGCGGCTTTTTTTGCAGGATAATAACCAAAAACTAAACCAACCAGAAAAGAAATTCCAAGAGCTAAAACAACTGAGACTGGAGAAATAGAAGTATAAACATTAACTATTTTAGCAAAAAGAATTGAACCTAACCAACCAGAAATAATTCCAAGTATTCCTCCTAAACTGGTTAAAATAATGGCTTCCGAGAGAAATTGATGAGTAATCTCAATTTTTTTGGCACCAACTGCTTTTCTTAAACCAATCTCACGTGTTCTCTCAGTGACAGTGGTAAGCATCATATTCATAATTCCCACTCCGCCAACGAGAAGTGAAATTCCGGCAATAGAGGCGAGAAAGATTGTGAAAGTGGTAGTAATTTGATTTAAAGCAGAAAGAATATCTTGCTGAGAGATAAAAGAGAAATCAGGTTCAGAAACTTTATGTTGAAGAAGGAGAACTTTGGTGATTTCTTCTTGGATTTGTGAAAGTTGGTTTTGGTTTGAAACGCTGACGGAGATAGTTGCCAGATAATCAACTCCGGCCAACATTTTTTGGATTGTTAAAAGAGGAACAATAATTGAATCATCTTCCAAACCAAATCCCCCTCCTTTTGACTCTAAAACTCCGACTATTTTAAAATTTACTCTATTTATTTTGATATTTTTTCCAATTAGATTGTCATCATCAGGGAAAAGGTCTTCTTTGATATTTGCGCCAATAATTGCTATTTTGTTATAACTTTTGTCATCAGTAGGAGTTAAAAATCTGCCGCTTTTAAGTTTTAAGTTTCTAACAGAATAATAATCACTGGTAGTGCCAACAACTGAGGCTCGGGTGTTATAACCGGTCTGGCTTACAATTTGGTATTGCCTTTGAAAAACCGGCGCGACGAAAGCTACCCCATCGATTTTTCTTATTAAATCAATATCTTCATTTTTTAAAGAAGTCATACTGCCTCTTCCCAATGAAACAGACCCCCTTTGATTTGAAGAAGCGCCAGGATAAATAATTAAAAGATTTGAACCTAGACCTTCAATAACTGATTCAATTGTTTTCTGTACTCCTTCGCCGATTGAAATCATTACTATTACCGAGGCAATACCAATAACTATTCCCAAAATAGTTAAAAATGTTCTAAGTTTATTGGCTTTTAAAGCATTTACTGATTCTGATAATAAATCATTGACTTTCATTTTATAATTTAATTAAAATTAAAAAATATTTTGTTTTTATTTTCTTCATCAGAAACAATCTTGCCGTCTTTCAAATAAATAATCCGTTGAGCATATTGGGCTATATCTGGCTCGTGAGTAATCATTACAATGGTTCTTTTTTGTTTTTGATGGAGAAAACAAAGAGTTTCCATTATTGCTTCTGATGATTTTGAATCTAAATTTCCTGTTGGCTCGTCTGCTAAAATAATTGATGGGTCGTTAACTAAAGCTCGGGCAATTGCCACCCTTTGAGCCATTCCCCCAGAAATTTGGTTAGGATAATAAAACCAGAATTTTTCCGCAAAAGAAACTGCTTCCAAAGCTTCTTTGGCTAATTGCTCTCTTTTTGAAAGAGGTTGATTGCTATAAAGCAGTGGCAACATTACATTTTTAAAAATAGTGACTCTTGGTAAAAGATTAAAAGATTGAAAAACAAAACCAATTTTTTTATTTCTAATTTTTGCCAATTCGTCATCTGATAAATTAGAAACATCCTCTCCGTCTAAAATATATTTACCAGAAGTGGGAGTGTCTAAACATCCTAAAATATGCATTAGGGTTGATTTTCCTGAGCCAGAAGGACCCATAATGGCAACAAATTCACCATCATTAACTCTTAAAGAAACCCCATCCAAAGCTCGGGTTTCTATTTCACCAGTTTTGTAAATTTTTGTTATATTTTTAGTTTCCAACATATTTACTATCTCATCATTGGCATTCCGCCACCTCCTCCCATTCTAAACTGAGAACTGTTAAAGAAAGAATTTTGTTTTAGAGTGGAAGTGTTTTGATTAGGAACGATAGTTCGAACAATAATATAATCTCCCTCATTTAAGCCAGAGATTATTTCTATATTCTCTTCATCACTTATTCCAGTTTGAACAAATTTTTCTTTAGGTGGAAATTCTAAAGTAACTGTTTTTTGTGAGCGTTGTCTTTGATTAGTTGAAGTTTGCGATTTGAATAAAGTTAAATCTGCCTCATCAGGAACTTCAACAAAACTTTTTTCGTTTCTTGTTTTAAGAGCAGTTAGAGGAATAGTCAAAACATCGGTTTTTTCTTCTACCACAATATTGGCGTCAACTGTCATTGAAGCTTTCACTTTTTCTAAATCAGGCGAAGGTTCAATGGAAATTTTAACTGGATAAGAAACTACTCCCTGTGATGTCTGGCCCAATAATCCGACTTCAGTTACCCTGCCTTTTAAAGTTACTCCTGGTAAAGCATCAAAAGTTAAAGTGGCTGATTGTCCTTCTTTTACCAAAGCCGCGTCTATTTCTGTTAAGGTAATTTCTGCTATTTTATTGTCAGTAATTAAAGTACCGATAGTAGTATTGCTGGAAATTAAATCGCCTTTTTTTATTTCAAAATTTGTTATGATTCCGCTCAAGGGTGCTTCGGACCCTGTTAATTCTCCTCTCAAGGGCACCCTAACATAACAATTATCAAGATTATCTTCCGCTTCTTTTAAAGCATTTTCTTTTTGTCTAATGGAATACTCCTGATTTTTAATATCTTGTTCGTAATTTTTTAATGTTGTCTTGTATTTTTCAATGGTATTTCTATTTGAAGTAATTGTATTTAGATATTGATTTAAACTTGCTGCTGCTTCTGATAAAGAAGTGAGTTGAGAAACAGTAACTGTAATGGGAATTTCAGTAAAAACAGAATGATTGTCATACAAATCTTTATAGGAAAGAAGGTTATCGCGATTACTTCTGATTAAATCAAATAAGTTTTTAATGGTGTAATAACTTGACTGTAAAAAATTATCAAAGTCATCTTGGTTAACTGGTAATTTTAGCAATTGATAGTCTCTGAATAAATTGTAGTACTCGCTTAGAAGTTTATTAAAAGAATCTATCTGTTGGTTTTTGGTGTAAGGCAAGTTATTGTAGAAACTGACAACCTGAGCATAAAAATCCAAATCTTTTAGATTAGTTTCTTTTGTTGTTTCTGAGTCAAAAACTCCCTTTACAGTTGTCACTAAGGAAGGAAGACTGCCATAAATTGTTGAAAGATTCTGAAAAGCATCTTCATAGGCTTTGTTTAAATCGTTGGTTGTTTGTTCTTTTTGGGAAATTAGTTTTTCAAGAGACATCTGAGCCATTTCTAAACTAAACTGGGCGTCTTTAACTTGTTTTTCATAATTTTTTGAGTCTATTTTTAAAATCAGGGCGCCGGCGTTAACAGGAGTGTTATTTTTTACTCCAATATAGACAACCTCTCCCCCGATTTTTGATTTGATATCTAACTGGTCAGGGATAGTTATATAACCGCTGCCAGAAACGGTTTTGCTGATTGTTCCTTTAGAAACTTGACCGATAATATATTTAGTCACTTCCTTATTGGTGGTTTTTTTATAGATAAAATAACCACCAACAATAATGATGGCAATTAATATGAAAATTAAAATTTTATTTTTTGCTAATTTTTTCATGAAGTTTAAAGAATTGTTAGCCATAAATTTAATTATTAAATTTTTTTATTTTCTGGGAGGTTTTTTGAAAATATCTTCAGTTTTTAAAATTTTCTCCGCTTCAATAATTGTTCCTTTCTTTTTTCCAATTACTGCTACCGACTCCCCTATTTTCAGAGGTTCGGAAAGATTCTGTCTCAATGTAGAGGTTTGAATTTCTAATATTTCACCAAAATAAGTTTCCAGGATAAAGCCTTTGTTTGTAAGTTCCTTTATATTACCACGCCAGACAAAAGATTGAAAACGGGACGGAGGTTTTGGGGGGCCGATTCTTCTGTAAAAATAGCCATAAACTGGCGGGGGCATCTGCTTTTTTGATTGAGAAAAAAAATAAGGATGAAGAGGTGTTCTGTTTAGGATTAGACTGCCAATTAAAATTAAGCCGAAGAGGACGAAAAAAGAAATAAGAAGTGGTCTTCGGTAAACCACTGCTAAATTTTTGGCAAATAATTCCAAGATTATTAGAATCACTAAGACAATAAGAATTAATAGCCAGGGAAGATTTATCAGAAACATTTTTAAACCGTGTGGGCCTATATGGGAAAGAAAAAATAGTCCTGTAACTTTTAAATTAAAGAAAACAAAACTTAAAATAAGCAATGCCAAAAGAATTAAAGCAATTATGCCTACTATTAGAAGGACGTTTTTTAAAATAAAAGAAAATTTAGATTTTATTTTTACTTTCCCATTTTTAATTTGAGTAAGAATTTTTTCTTTCAATTTTTGGGTGTTGTTAGTTTCCTCTTTTTCCATAAATTTAATTAAAAGATTCTGAATTATTAACGGATTTTTTTATAATTTCTTTTGCCCTTTTGATTCTGGTTCCAACGGTGGAAATAGGTATTTTTAAGATATCGGAGATTTCCTGATAAGAAAGATTCTCATAAAAAAATAAAACAAACGGCTGACGATATTTAAAATTTAATTTATTTAGTTTTTTGTCTATTAATTCGAATTTTAAGTTGTTTTCTAAATCTTTTAGAATGTCATTTTCCGATATACTTTTCGCGGCCAAAACATCAAAATCTAAATTGATAAATTTTGTTGAAAGATAATGTTTTTTTCTTAAATAATTGACTAACTCGTTGTGGGCTATTTGATAAAGCCAGGGAGTGAATTTTTTCTTTGGATTAAAACTTAAAATATTTGAATAGGCCTTTAAAAAAATATCTTGAGTTAGGTCTTCTACTTCCTCTTTAGTCTGAATAAATCTAAAAAGGTAGTTCTGTATCTTCTTACCGTATCTTAGCACTAATTCACCGAAATCTTCTAAATTTCCTTTCTGGACGCTGGTGGCGATTTGTTCATCAGAGATGGTTTCTTTTTTGGGAAAATTGTTATTTACTCTCATATAATTATACAAATTTCTTTGATTTTTATTTCATTTTCTTCAGGTTTATGGTTCTTCGGGAGAATTTTAGTGCAAAACGATGGGCTTCATCTCGCACTTTGAGTAAGGTGTCCTTTTGACTTTCAATTAGATTCTTAACCGTGATTTTTGTATTTTTTGGAAAAACAAATTTGTCTTTCTGATATTTTGATATTCCAACTAAGGGAATTTTCACTTGTAATTTTTTAAATATTTTTGACAGATATTCTATTTGGGGTTTGCCGCCGTCAATGACAATTAAATCTGGCAATCTCCATTCTTGGTGTTTTAATCTTCTTTGAATGACTTCTCCTAAAGCCTCTAAATCATTTTTTGGTTTGGCGTCTTTGATTTTAAAAATTCTATAGTCAGAAGGTGATTTTTTTGAATTTATGAAAACTACCATTGAGCCATAAGGAATTTTACCCTGGAAATAAGAGATATCATAACCCTCAATTCGATAAAGATTTTGCTTTAAATAATAGTCTTCTTTGGAAATTAAGGCTACATCTTGAATATGTTTTAAGGCTTTTAATTTTTCTGGATTTTCTTTAGCGATAATTTTAAAAAGTTTTTTATTTTCGCCCTTTAGAAAGAGAATTAAGTTATCTATATTTTTCTGGTAATCTTCTTTTGAGATAGCGCCAATACAGGCGCCGGGACAGAGTCCTATTTGATAATCAAAACAGGGTCTAAAAGAGTTAATTTTACAAGTGCTGTATGGAAAAAAACGCCGTAAAATCTTTAAAGCATTGTTTACAAGCGTTAAGCTTTGATAAGGGCCGAAAATTTCTGCTTTTTCCGGCGGAAATTTTTTTAGTTCCTGACCTCTCACAATAATTGGATGAGTAAAGTCTTTTTTTAAAATCACCAGATAAATAAAAGAGCGGTTGTCTCTTTCTTTAATATTGTATTTTGGCCAATATTTTTTGATTAGATTTGCTTCTAAAACCACTGCTTCTAAAAGATTGTTAGTTTTGATATATTTGACCTTTTTTGCCAGACTGACCATTTCAGAAATTCTCGGCTCCAGTCCCTTTTCAAAATAATTTGAAATTCTTTTTCTTAAAGAGGTTGCCCGGCCAACATAAAGCACTTTGCCATTTTTATCCAAAAAAAGATAAACACCGCTTGATTTTGGAAATTTTTTAACTTGTTCTTTAAGAGATGCCATAAGAAATTATTGTAAGTAATGTTTAAGATATTGACCAGTATAAGAATTTTTTGTTTTTATAATTTCTTGCGGTATTCCTTCAATAATCAATCTTCCTCCTTTTTCACCGCCTTCTGGTCCTAAATCAATAATATAATCTGCGCATTTTATTACATGCATGTTATGTTCAATCATAATTACTGAATTTCCCTTTTCAATCAATTTGATTAAAACTTTAAGGAGCATTTCTATATCGTAATAGTGGAGGCCGACCGTTGGTTCGTCTAAAAGATAAAGAACTCTTCTCCCTAAAGGATGAGTAAGTTCGCGGGCCAATTTAATTCTTTGGGCTTCTCCGCCAGACAAGGTGGTGGCTGATTGTCCTAATTTAATATAACCTAGTCCAACTTCTTTTAAAACCTGTAATTTCTCTGTAATAGGATAAATTCCTTCAAAAAATTGGAGTGCTTCTTCTACTGTTAAATCCAACACCTCGCTGATATTTTTTCCTTGATATTTTACTTGTAAAGTTTCTCGATTGAATCTTTTTCCGTGGCAAACTTCGCATTCCACTAAAACTGGCGGCAAAAAATGCATTTCAATTAATTTATAACCCGCTCCTTCGCAAGCCTCGCAGCGACCGCCTTTAACATTGAATGAAAACCTAGAAGCAGAATATCCCCGTTGTCTCGCTTCTTCTAAAGAAGCGTAAAATTCACGGATTGGAGTAAAAATTCCGGTATAAGTGGCGGGATTTGAACGAGGAGTACGGCCAATTGGCGCTTGGGTGACCATTACTACTCTGTCTAAATATTCACTGCCTAAAATTTTTGACACCTTCTCTAAATCTTGAGGAAGACGATAAATTAGCTTAACAAGATTTTTATACAAGACATCGTAAATTAAAGAAGATTTTCCACTGCCAGAAACGCCAGTGACAACCACCAATTTTCTTAAAGGGATTTCCACATTAATATTTTTCAGATTATTTGCTCTGGCGCCGATTATTTTAAGTTTTTCTGTTATTTGTCCTCTTAAAGGATTTTGGACAAAAACTGTTCTTTTGCCTCTTAAATAATCCAAAGTTAAAGATTGGTATTTTTTTTCATTTTCGATTAATTCCTCTGTCTTGCCACAAGCAGTAATATAACCGCCTTTAACTCCTGCTCCCGGACCTAAATCTACTAAATAATCTGAAGAATAAATTGTTTTTTCATCGTGCTCAACCACGATTATAGTATTGTTTCTTTCTTTTAAGGTTTCTAAAATTTTAATTAGTTTGTCAGTGTCTCTTTCGTGAAGTCCGATTGTTGGTTCATCTAAAACGTATAAAGCATTTGAAAGTTGAGAACCAATTTGGGAAGCCAATCTAATTCTTTGGGCTTCTCCGCCAGACAAAGTTTCTGCTTCTCGGCTTAAACTCAAATAAGAAAGTCCAACTTCACTTAAAAATTTTAATCTTTCTTTTATTGTTTTAATCAAATCAGCAACAATAATTTTTTCTTTCTCTTTCAAATTCGCTTCGTATTTATTAAAAAATAAATAAAGTTGGTCAACTGATAAGTTGCTTAATTCATAAATATTTTTGCCATTGATTTTTACGGCTAAGGCTTCTGGTTTTAGTCTTTTTCCTTCGCAAACTGGACAAATTTCATTGGTAAAAATATCTTCTTTCCCCAAACCATGACAAGCAGGACAGGCGCCATAAGGACTGTTAAAGGAGAAAAGACGGGGTTCAACTTCTGGAAAAGCAAAATTATCTTTTGGACAAGTCCAAAGACTTGATAAAAGAAGGGTTTCTTTTATTTTGTGAGGCGGTTTTTCTTCTTCAAAGATTACTTTCACCAAACCCTTGCTATAATTTGTTGCATTTTCTATTGCTTCAAAAAGTCGTGATTCATCGTCAATTAAGACAGTGTCAATTACAATTTCAATAGTGTGATTTTTATAACGCGAAAGTTCAATTTTGTCGTGAAGAGAATATTTTTTCGAATCAATATAAGCAAAAGAATAACCCAGGGATAGAAAATCATAAAGCATTTGATAATACTCCCCTTTTCTACCCCGAACAACTGGCGAAAGAATAGTGACAGTTTTATTTTTTAAATTTTTTGCTTTTTCTTTAATAATATCCGTCATTTCGTCTAAGGAGAGTTTTTGAATTTTTTCTCCGCATAAAGGACAAAAGACTTCTCCCATTCTGGCAAAAAGCACTCGCAAATAATCGTGGATTTCTGTTAGAGTGCCGACAGTTGAACGTGGATTATGGCTTAAGGCTTTTTGGTCAATGGCAATTGCTGGCGAAAGACCTAAAATTTCGTCAACATCTGGTTTATCCATTTGGCCTAAAAACTGTCTGGCATAAGGAGATAATGATTCTAAATAACGACGTTGACCTTCGGCAAAAATAGTGTCAAAAGCCAAGGAAGACTTTCCGCTTCCAGAGACGCCACTAAAAACAATCAACTTATTTTTTGGCAGTCTTAAGTTGATATTTTTTAAATTATGAACTCTTGCTCCTTTAATAATTATTTCATCTTCCATAGAATTTAATCAAAAGTAATTAATTCCTCTACCTTTTTATAGATGCTTTCGGGAGTAATCTGATGCTTTTTGTTGTATTCCAATTGAATTTTTCTTCTTCTTTGAGTTTCTTTGATTGCGTTTTTAATTGAACCGGTCAAATTATCAGCGTAAATAATCACTTTACCTTTAACATTTCTCGCAGTTCTTCCCATTGTTTGAATTAAAGAAGTTTCACTTCTTAAAAATCCTTCTTGGTCAGCATTTAGAATTAAAACCAAAGTGACTTCTGGCAAATCAAGCCCTTCTCTTAAAAGATTGACTCCAATCAAAACGTTAAATTCTCCTTCTCTGAATTTAGTTAAAATTTCCGCTCGCTGTAAAGTTTTGATATCAGAATGAAGATAATTTGCTTTGATATTTTTTCTTAAAAGATAATCGGTCAATTCTTCAGCCATTTTTTTAGTCAAGACATTAACAATCGCGCGCTCCCCCCTTTTTTCAATCATTTCCAATTCTTTCAAGACATCATCAATTTGGCTATAATTAGTTGTTTTATCAAAAACTGGTCGGACTTCAATTGGCGGGTCAACCAGTCCGGTTGGCCTAATAATTAATTCTACGATTTGCTGGGAATTCTTTTTTTCAAAATCATTAGGAGTGGCAGAAGTAAAAATTGTTTGGTCAATCCTTTCCAAAAATTCCTCAAATTTTAAAGGTCGGTTATCTAAAGCCGATGGCAGGCGCCAGCCATATTGAACTAAGACTTCCTTTCTTGAACGGTCGCCTTCATACATTCCCCTAATTTGAGGAATGGAAATGTGGGATTCATCAATAATTGTCAGAAAATCAGGTCTGCCATCTTTGGTCGGAAAATAAGAAAGCAAAGTATCTGGTGGTTCGCCCATTAGTTTGCCAGTTAAATGCCTTGAATAATTTTCAATGCCATGGCAATAACCCAAAGTTTTAATCATTTCAATGTCATATTTCGTTCTTCTTTCCAATCTTTCTGCTTCTAAATAAAGTTTATTTTTATTAAAGTAGTCTAATCTTTCTTTTAATTCTTTTTTAATTTCTTCAATCGCCTTTTCTCTCTGCGGCTCCAAAGAAATAAAATGTTTGACTGGAAAAATTATCACTTCTTTTAGTTTTTCAATAATTTTTCTGGTTAAATGGTCTAATAAAGCCAAGTCATAAATTTTTTGGTCTTTGATTTCAACATAATAAATTACCTCTCCGGTGATAGGCATAATTTCAAAAACATCTCCTCTTACTCTAAAATAGCCCGGTTTTAAATCGCTATTAGTGCGAGTGAATTGAATTTTTACCAGTTGTCTGATTAAGTCTCCGCGAGTAATTGGTTTTTCAATTTCTAAATGAATGGCAGAAGCGAAATAATTTAAAGGCACTCCTAAGTTATAAATGCAAGAAACTGAAGCCACGATAATGACATCGCGCCGAGTCATTAAAGAGGAAGTTGCTTTGTGTCTTAATTTATCTATTTGTTCATTGATAAGGGCTTCTTTTTCTATATAAGTATCAGAAATTGGCAGATACGCTTCTGGTTGGTAATAATCATAGTAAGAAACGAAATAGTTAACTGAATTTTCTGGGAAAAAAGTTTTGTATTCATGATAAAGTTGGGCAGCCAAGGCTTTATTTGGCGCAATTACCAAAACAGGCAAATCAAAATGAGAAATAACATTTGCCATTACATAAGTTTTTCCGGAACCGGTAACCCCCATTAAAGTTTGAAAACGATAGCCTTTTTTTATTCCTTCTATTAGTTGTTTTATGGCTTGAGGCTGGCCGCCGGCTGGTTTATATGGTGCTTTAAGTTTAAAAATAGGCATAGAAATAGAAAACCACCCCATTTTAGAGTTATAAAGCCTCTAAAATAGAGTTCAAATTTCTATTCTATCACTTTTATTCTTAATTAGCAATAGAAAAGATAATGAAATTAGTGGATGATATCAGTAATTAATTACTAATGAATGAAGGGGTTAATTAATCTTTTATTTGAATTTAAATTTTATTTATATTTATTAAAAATAAACAACATTCGTGAAAAATTTCATTAAAAATATTGATAAGTTTTCATTAGTAGGTAGATTTGATAAAAATTGACCACTTTTAGTATCTATCGCAGTAATAATTGGGATATCCTTTTCATCAAATATGTCATAATAATTAGTTACTACATATAAAACTGAACCATCTGAGTTAAGAAAGAATTTGGGATCATCATCACAACTATCACCTCGATTTTTGCAGATTTTGCAGATATCAGGATCCCAATCAGTTACTAAACCAGTTTTAGTATCAATAGCTGCAAGGTAATTTCTTTCCTGGCCGCCAATGGAATGAAAGTTACCTCCCACGTATAAAATTGATCCGTCTGGACTGAAAGATAAAGATTCTACATGGGAGAAAGGTTGTGGCCGGGAATCAGAATTAGGATTCCAATCAGTTACTAAACCAGTTTTAGTATCAATAGCAGCAAGATTATGTCTTTCTTGACCTCCCACGCTATCAAAATTACCACCAACATACAAAATTGAACCATCTGGGCTAAATGAGAAAGTAAATACTCCAAACCAATAATAAGGCATTATTTCTTCCACTTCTGCTAGAACAGACGGAGCCATTTGGACATCAGGATTCCAATCGGTTACTAAACCAGTTTTAGTATCAATAGCTGCAAGATAATTTCTTTCCTGGCCGCCAATAGAATTAAAGTTACCTCCCACATATAAGATTGATCCATCTGGACTAGAAGATAAAGCGCGCACTGTACCCTCAACTTGCTGAGGATTCCAATTAGTTGCTAAACCAGTTTTAGTATCGATAGCTGCTAGATTATGTCTTTCTTGACCACCCACCCTATCAAAATTACCACCAACATACAGAATTGAACCATCTGGACTAAGAGCTAAGGAAAGAATTACATAATCAACTTTAGCTCCTAGAGATAGGCTAATAAGATCCCCATGAGCATCTGGATTCCAACTAGTAAGCTGGCCAGTAAGAGAATTAAATGCTGCTAAATGATGTCTGACTTCACCACCCACGCTATCAAATGACCCTCCAATATACAATAACGAATCATCTGGACTTAAAGATAAAGCATAAACTGCGTCACTTGTATTAAAATTTAAAGGGAGTACTTTACCAGTTTTAACATCTACAGCAGCAAAATTTTTTCTTATTTCACCTCTCATTGTAGAGATATCGAAATAATAACAAATCCCCAAGTCATAGATCTCTTCGTAGTCAGGGCATGGAGGAGGTTGGTACCCAATAATGTCAAACTCTCCGCCTACATATAAAACTGATTCATCGGAACTAAGTGTCAGACTATAAACTCTTCCTAAATTATCATTATCTTTTAAAGTAGCGATACCATTAATTGTTCTAACATTAGCAGTCCAGTTAGTTGCTAAACCGGTTGAAGTATCTACAGCGGCAAGCCCAATTCTTCTTTGTCCCCCCATTTCTACCAAATTTCCACCGACATACAGAATAGATTCATCTTTATTAAGAACCATAGCCCGAACTATACCCATCCCAAAACCTGTATGAGCTGGACCGCCTTTGGGATCCCAATTAGTAGCTAGACCTGTTGTAGTTTCTATAGCCGCAAGATGATTTCTTTGCTTACCACCAATATTATTAAATTCACCACCGACGTATAAAATTTTATCATCATGAGTAAGATATAATTTATAAATTATTGGTTTGTCAACAAAAGGACCATTAATACCATTAGAAATAAGATTTGGATTAGGGTCCCAATCGGTAGCTAAAGCTGTTCTAGTATCAATAGCAGCAAGACTATTTCTTTTTTTACCACCAATAATATCAAATTCACCACCAACATATAAAATTTTATCGTTATGACTAAGGGATAAAGTGTAAACCGGCCTATTATCACCCTCGGGGTTCCATTCAAGGGGCAAACCGGTTTTAGCATCTAAAGCAGCGAGGCCATTTCTTGGTTTAGTACCAATTTTGGTAAAAGCTCCTCCCACATATAGAATAGAACCATTATGATTAAGAGCAAGAGCATAAACTTCTTTATCTGGTGACCAATTGATATATTCAGAAGAAAATGGTTCTTTTACTCCTACATTCCAATTTATATCAACAACTCCATTAGGTAAAATATGAGCAATATTATGCCTTGCCAACTCCCCCTCCCCGACTTTACTAAAGTTCCCGCCAATATACCATCCATTTTTGCCATCTGAAATGACTGTATTAATTACCCCATTTATCTTTGGAAAAGAATTTAAAAGTTGGTTGTTGACTGTATTAAGTATAACGCCACTGCCGGTATAAGGTCCAATATAAGAGAAATCGCCACCAAGATAAGTTATATTGTTGGTAGTGGGCAAAACTGCGTAAATAGGCCCATTTACTATCCATTTTTCTTCTTGTTTAGTCGGTGAGGTAATTGTTAAATTAATAAAGGTTTTATTAACAAAAACGATTAAAAATATAATAATTATAGAAAAAAAGATTAATATTGTTGCTGATTTCTTATTCATATTTGTTTTGTTATGAATTATAAAATATTTTATCACTTTTATTCCTCTTTATCAACAAAATACCATGGATAAAATCTGTAGCACGGATGATATTTAATGTCTCTTTTTATTTATTTCAAAGTAAGTTTTAGGTAGCGGTAACGGTTGAAGTGGTCTTTAAAAAATTGAAAATTGTAGAAAGAATTTGCTTTTAAGATTTTTTCTATTTTCTTTTTCTGCCAAGAATCAAATTCAATATATATTTCTCCTTTTGGCTTTAGAAAGTTTTTTGATTGTTGAATTAGTTTTTCAATAAAATATAAGCCGTTGTTTTTGGCAAATAGAGCAATTTTAGGTTCATATTTTAAAACTGACTTTTGGATTTTAGAAGTTCTTTGTTTAGATAAATAAGGTGGATTAGCAAAAATAAAATCAAATTTACCTTTGATATTTGAATAGGTATCTGTTTGAATAATTTTATATCGAGAAGGTTTAATTTTGTTTAATTTCAGATTAATTTTAATTTGTTTTATAAATTTAGGATATTTTTCGCCAAAAACAACAATAGAGTTCGGCAAATGTTTTAAAATAGCTATTCCAATACAGCCGGAACCACTAAAAAGGTCTAAAATTTTTAGTTTTTTGCCGGAATATTTGTTTTTAATATCAATGATTACTTTTTCCAGCCAATATTCCGTTTCTTCTCGGGGAATTAAAGGTTTTAAAGATAAATCAATTTTGCAATTTAAGAAATTTCTGAAACCGATTATATAATCCAACGGCTCTCCTCTTTTTAATCTTTCCAAATCTTTAAAATAATCAGAGGTCATTCTGCCATTATATTTTTCTTCTAAGAGCCACTTTTTTACTCTTTGAAGATAGTTTTTCATATTTTGATATTGCTTGGCTAAAAAATATAGAAATAAAAAACTAAGGGGCAATAGATTGCCCCCTTTTTATTTTTTCTTTACTTTGTTTTTCTTGCTTCGTAGTTATGCCAAGCAGTTGCTGCTTCTGGAGCCATTATTTCTAATTCTCCTAATATCTTTTCTCTTAATTCCAAGGCAGTAACTTCATTTTGCTCTGCATACATTTCTATTATTTTTTCACTAATTAAATTTGCTAATTCTTCTTGTTTTGTTTCGTCTAATTCTGCTTCGCGGCAAGCGCCTCTAACTGCCTTTTTAATCTTTTCGACATCAAACGGTTCCTCTTGGCCACTTTTTTTAATAACCGTTGTTACCATAAAAGTAAATTAAATTAATTTTTTTTCGACCTTTTTAAAATTTTGAAATTAAAGTTTCAATTTTTCTTTTAGATTACTGGATTTTAGAACTGAAGAGTTAAAAGTAGTGATTAATTGCTGTTTTTCTTTATGTCTTTCAAGCGCCAAATCAATTAGTTTTTGCAGGAGTTGAGGAAATTCAACTCCGCTCTTTTTAAATAAATGATGATAAAGAGTGCCGGGCAAGGGATTAATTTCATTAGCATATAATTTATTTTCTTCTTCGTCATATAAAAAGTCAATTCTTGAAATTCCAGTGCCGCCAAACATTATAAAAATTTCTTTTGCCAATTTTTGAATCTCTTCAGTTAATTTATTGGGAATTTCTGCGGGAATAACTATTTTTTGCCGGGCTTTTCCAGTTTGAGCGCCTCCACCTTTCAAGTATTTATCTTCAAAAGTAAAAAAGTCAACCTCATAAAGAGATTCTTGAACCAAAGAAACAAAGGGGTTTTTGAAATTTCCCAAAACTGCGCAAGTTAAATCTCTAACATTTTCAATTCCATTTTCCACTAGAACTTTTTCATCATAGTGAAGGGCAACTTCTATTGCTTCTTCTAATTCGTTTTGATTTTTCACTTTTTTTATTCCAATAGATGAACCAAGTCTTGCCGGTTTTACAAACAGAGGATAATTAAGTTTTGTTTCAATTTCTTTTAAAATTTTCTCTTTTTGAATATTCCACTCAAAATTGTAAAAATAGACAAAATTTACTGTCGGAATCTGGTTTGCCTGATAAATTAATTTTGTAAAGACTTTGTCTTTTGCCAGGGCGCAAGACGAAACATCGCAACCAATGTAAGGAACATTAAAAGTCTCCCATAATCCTTGGATAGTACCGTCTTCGCCATATTGACCATGAAAAGCCGGAAAAGCAATTTCAATAACAACTTTTTTCCCAAAAATCCCCTTTTGTTTTAAAACGATTTTTTCTTTGGAATTTTCTAAATCTAAATAATAGCGATGCCAATTTTTAAAATCCCAGATATCAGTTTGGAAAAAAGACAAATTGCCCAATTTTTCATTAATATACCAAGTGCCGTCTTTGGCGAAATAAACAGGAATAACAGGATATTCCAATCCTTTTAAACCGCTGATAATTAATTCAGCCGTAATAATAGAAATATCGTGTTCAGGGCTTCGACTGCCAAAGAAAACCCCAATTGTTGCTTTTTTACGATTCATATTTTATTTTACCAAAACAAATTTCAAAAAGAAAATGTTATTGGCAGTTAATTTTACAGGTAGTTGTCTGGCCAATCATTTTGAAACAGAACTACATCATTATTTCTGATTATCTTGTTGATATTTTCTTCTAATTCAAAAGGAGTATTATACACAATGATTTTTTCTGAATTAAAATTATTTTCTTTTAAGCCTTCAATGATAAAATCCGTCACGCTGTTTTTGATTAAAATTACCAAATCTGCCACTGGTGCCAATAATTTTCCAATTTCTTTATGAATCTCATTACTGCGGCTGCCAGTTTCCACCAGGCCCGGCGTAACATATATTTTTCTTTTGTTTTTAAAGCGGGATAGAACTTTAATCGCCTCTCTGGCGCCATTGGGGTTGCCATTATAACTATCATCAATAATTAAAGTATTGCCGTGAAAAATTGGTTGGAGGCGATGTTCAACTGGTTTTAATAAACTTAAGCCTATTTTTATTTCTGTGTCATCTAAATTGAAATATTTCGCAATTAAAATTGCGCCAATAGTCATCGCAACCGCATATTCACCCAAAAAGGGAATTTCAAATTGATAAGTTTTACCTTCTAATTCTAAAACAAAAGTTTGTTTTAAGGTGTTTTCGTTAAAAGTTATTTCTTTAATTTTATAATTTAAAAATTCTTCATTTTCTTTGCCAAAGAAGATTACCTTTTTATTGTCAACATATTTTTTGTAGTTTTTTATAATATAATTATTGTCTGCATTTAGAACAACTAAAGCATTCTCCTTTGAATATTTTACAATCTCAAATTTGGTGTTAATTGTATTTTCAATGGTTTTAAATCTCTCTAAATGGCTTTCATTTATGCCGGTTAGAACCGCTACTTCCGGTGGCGCTATTTGACAAAGGGTTTTTATATCCCCCTTTTGCCAGGCGCTCATTTCGGCAACAAAAATTTCCGTCTCTGGCTTTAAATTTTTCAAAATCAGGCGGCTGATTCCCAGCGGAGTGTTTTTATTTTCCGGAGTATAAACTACTTTATATTTTACTCCCAAAATAGTAGCCAAAATTTCCTTAAAAGAAGTTTTTCCATAACTACCAGTAATACCAATTATTTTCAGATTTTTTAATTTTCTAATTTTTTGTCGCGCCTCTAAAATATTTAATTTTTTGATTAAAATATCAAAAGGAAGAAGAATTATCACACTTAAACCAACAATAAAGGGAAAACATAAGGCAAGGATAAAACTGACGAGAATTCCGAGGGTAACAGAAAACTTTTTTAAAAATAGTGCTCCAGACAAAAGAATTATTGCTAATGAAACCAAGATAATAACTTTCATTTTCAAGGTTAAAACGAGTTTTTGCCGTGGTTTTTCTAAAACAAAAACCTTTTTAAAATAAACCCGATAAAATCTTTTCAATTGGTAGTTTTCTAACTGAAGAAAGTATAAGGGATAAAAAAATAGGATTTTTATGAGCTTAGACATTGTCAAATTATTTTTATTTTAACCAAGAATATTTTTTAAAATAAAATTGAATTCAGATGAATTGTCTAAAAAACAAAAATGGCCTCCTTTTATTTCGTAAAATATAGAATTTTTGATTAATTGATGCATTTTCTTTCCCCATTCTAAAGGAGTAGTTTTATCGCTTTTCCCCCAAATAATAATTGTTTCAACGGAAATCTTTTTCATTTCCTCTGTTAAATCTTCTTTAACAATATTGGCATAAGTTTTTTTAAGTTCAAGATTAGAAAGATAATCCTCGGTGCCAATTTTTTTATAAACTTTAATTTTCAAAGAGGAAAGGACTGGAAGTTTAAAGAGAGGTTTAAAAATCTTGGCAAAAATTTTAATCAAAGTATTTTTTAAGCCCTTTCTAACAAAACCTGCGCTGTCTATTAAAACCAATTTTTTAATCAATTGCGGGAAATTACTAGCGAGTTTAATGGCTACTCTTCCTCCAAATGAATGAGCTAAAACAATAGTCTCTTCTTTAATTTCTTTTTCAATGAATTCTTTTACCAGTAGCGAATAGTTTTCCAACACTAAAGGTGTTTTTGGCGCTGGCGATTCGCCAAAACCAGGAAAATCGATTAGATAGACATCGAAATTTTCTTTAGTGAGAAATTCTACCAGCGAATCGAAAATAGAGGCAGAAACCCCCCAGCCATGAAGAAGCAAGACATTTCCTTTAGATTTTTCTAAAGATTTTTTGAAATAAGTGTGGACCAGAAGCCCGTTTAAAATTAGTTCTTTTTCCATCTTTTCAGTATTTTATCGCATTTTGCATTATATTTCAAAGGTTGATATAATAAAGAAGTAAAATAAATGAAAAAATCGTTTTTCAAAACAGTAGTTATAATAGTTGCTGTTTGGCTTGGTTTTGGCGCTCTTTTTTATTTTTGTCTCAGTTCTTATATTTTTTTAAATGAATTCAAACAAACAAAAAATAACCTCGCTATCTATCAAAAAATAAGCGAGGGCTATAGAAATTTAGTGGAAAAGAAAATCGAAGAAAATTTGGCTCTTCAACAAAAAATAGCCGAAGAAGAAACAAAAATCAGCAATTTCTCTTCGGACCTCGAGGGTTTAAAACAAAATGTTAATACGATTGTAAAATTAAGAAATTTAGACGAAGAACTATTAAAAAAATATTCCAAAGTTTATTTTTTAAACGAGAACTATGTGCCAAAGACCTTGCTTCCGATTGACCCCCAATATGTAAACAATTCAAAGGAACAATATATCCACGGTAATGTTTTGCCGTTTTTATATACTCTCTTAGAAGAAGCAAAAAAGAATCAAATCGATTTAAAAGTTAAATGGGGATATCGTTCTTTTTTTGAACAAGCAAATATTAAATCCAGTTCTTCTTTTTCTTATGGTTCTGGAGCAAATAAATTTGTTGCTGACCAAGGATATTCAGAACACCAATTAGGAACAACTATTGATTTTACTACCAGTGAATTCAATGGAAATTCTTCTTTATTTCATAAAACAAAAGCCTATAAGTGGCTTTTAGAAAATGCTTATAAATACGGTTTTATTTTATCTTATCCAGAAAATAATAAATATTATATTTTTGAACCTTGGCATTGGCGTTTTATTGGTATTAGATTAGCCACCAAACTTCATCAAGAAAATAAAAATTTTTACGATTTAGACCAGCGCGAAATTGACGAATATCTAATTTCAATTTTCGACTGGTAAGGTTTACAAAGATATGGAAAATAAGCAACGGTTTTCTCTTCATCAATACGCAGATATTATAATTTTAACTCTGGCAGGAGGAATTTTATTTTTTGGCTGGCAAGCAGCAGAACATTATTTTACCGCTTTTTATAAAACCACTGGTCAATTAACTTTCGCCCTAAAAGCCCTTTCGCTTTTATATGGGGTAATATTTTTGGGAAAGATTGCGGCGCCTTTTATAAGTTCTAAAATTGGCTTAAAAAAATCTTTAGTTTTGGGTTTTTTCTCTTATCCTCTTTTTATATTGGCTATTATTACGAGAAATGTTCTTTTTTTATATACGGCGGCTATTTGTTTGGGATTAGGGGCAGGATTAAAGGGTAATGTTGAAGTGGCATATATTGGAGCAGTTAGTCCTAAAGAAAAACGAGGAAGTTTTAATGGTTTTTATCGCGCTGGAGTAAGAATTGGGGCAACTTTGAGTTTGGTTTTTGGTTCGCTCTATTTGGCTCGGGGGTCTTTTGTAAATTTTTATTTCATTCTTACAATTATTGCTTTTCTAGGCTTTCTCATTCTTTTAATCTTTTTAAGAGAGCCAAAATCAAAATTTCAAGAGAGTTATTCAAGAAGTTTTATTGGTCAGTTGAAAGAAATTCTAAAATTTGTTTTTGATAGAAGAATCCTTTTACTTTTGCCCAGCTCTATTGCCACTGGTTGGATTTTTGGATTAATTACTGCAAAAATTCCTCTTACTATTCAGAACCTTTATGGCGCTTCTTACATTGGCCTTCTTCTTATAATCTTTCAAATTACGAGAGTATTATTAACTCACCCAATGGGAGCAATTTCTGACAAAATAGGTCGTTTTAAAATGCTTTATCTGGAAATCTTGATAGGAATTGTTGGAGGGGTGTGTTTTCTCTTAAGCAAAAACATTTGGGTATTGGCAATTACCTTATGTGCTTTTGGAGTTGACTATGCAATTAAAGAAAGCAATGGAGCCGCTTTATCATTAGACCTTTTTGAAGAGCAGGTTCAAAAAGCCGGCGCTGCCTCAAGTCTTATTTCTACTTTAGGCGGTACGATTCCAAGTTTTCTTTTAAGCGCAATTAAAAGCGATAATTATTTAATTACCGTTGCTATTATTTTTTCTATTATTGGCCTTATTTGCGCGAAAATCTTGGAAACTACTCAAAAGAGAGCTTAAGATTATTATTTTCTGCCTAATTCTGTAAGTCGATTAGATAACTTCGTGCTCACTTCCTGGCTTCTTAAATTACTCCTATTACAATTAATAGATTCTTTTTTGATTTCATAAAATTATTTTCATTTGTTATTTTATTTTGTTTTTGTTGACCAGTTAAAATAGTATAAGATATCTTACAAAATAACCAAAGAAGAACGAATTTTATCAAAAGTATTTAGGAGATTGGCACGATCGAATTCTTTAACCATCCTTTCGGGATAATTATTAATATTGGTTGAGTGGATTAGATAGCGGAGAGCAATGCAGGGATTAGTTTCTATAAGCGCCCAAACTTGTTCTTCATAATAATTGCCAGCAGCGCCTTCGGTAATTTTTGCGAAAGAATATTCAATATTATTATCAACAAGATTTTCAACTTCAGTACTATCAGTAACAGGCAGAAAAAGGCTGGCTTGGCAATTTTCGGTCGTAGGAATAATTTCAACCGAGATTCCAGTATCAAAACTTGATAAATTAGTACCTGTAGCAAAACTCTCTGGAATAATAAATTTTACACCGCCAATTTCTTTACCAGGACCTAAAGCCTGATACTTATACGAAGTATCTATTTTATAATCAATCGGATAACGAATGGTGAAACCTACCACAGCATCTAAATAAGTGTTTAGTAAATTTCCTGAATCTTTAGCCAAAATTACACAACCGATATAATTTTTTTCTTCATTATTTTCCAAAACTAAAGCGCCATTGCCTTTATTCCAAAAAACAAACGACTCATCACTATTAGCATAGCGAGCGCCACTGGCAGAAATAGTTTGAGGTAATTCAAAACTCCGGCCATCACTTAAAACAAGCTTCACTTTTCCCCGAGGAATTGGCGGCTCGCCGGGTTCTACCGGCTTTGCTTCTCCTTTATAAAAGCTGGCTTCGATTGTTTTATTATCTTTACAAAGAAAAGTCACTTGAGCAATAAGATTTTCCCCTGGAGGAGGCTGATTGGATGGAACCAAATTCACCTGACTTTTATTATAGCTTAACCAAATACTTATTCCGCAAAGAATAATTATTGCCAGTAAAATCCAAATAAAATTTTTTTTCATTGATTTATATTTTTAATATTTATTTTTCACTTCTATTTTTTCACTTCTTATAATATACCTTTAAACAAAATAAAGCAAAAAAGATATTCAAAAAAACAAATTAAATTTTATAAAAGAAAAATTTAAGGTAAATCATATTTCATTGTTTGAAAAGCATTTAATTAAGTGTATAATATTGAAATTGTGATATTAAAATAGAAATAGGGGTAATTTTAAATGAAAGATTTAATAATAAAATTTTTAAAACCTTATAGAAAACAGGTCGTTTTGGCTGAAGTTTTATTATTGGCTCAAGTAATGGCCAGTCTTTATTTGCCCAATCTCAACGCTAATATTATTAACAATGGGATGGCCAAGGGAGATATCAATTATATTATAAGAGCGGGCGCTTTTATGCTGGCAGTTACTCTAATATTAGTAGCTTGTGCCATTTCATCTTCTTATCTGGGTTCTAGAATATCAATGAGTGTAGGACGAGATATGAGGCAGGCTGTATTTTATAAAGTAGAAAGTTTTTCCCAGGCTGACCTTGATAAATTTGGCGTTCCTTCTCTTATCACCCGTAATACCAATGATGTACACCAAATTCAGATGCTGGTTCTTCTAGGATTAAATCTTATGGTTATGGCGCCCATTATGTGCTTGGGCGGGATTATAATGGCTTTGCGACAGGACGTAGTGCTGTCTTCTTCTATCATTATTATTGCTCCTTTGATGGCGGTGGTAGTATGGCTTATCTTAATAAGGGCTATACCACTATTTCGTTCTATTCAGAGCAAAATAGATCGCGTGAACCAAATTATGCGGGAAAAACTGATGGGTGTCAGGGTTATAAGAGCCTTTGTGAAAAATAATTATGAAGCTCAACGTTTTGATAAAGCAAATCGTGACCTTACTGCTACCACCTTAAGAGTAAATCGAATTATTGCTTTGGCTATACCCTCTCTTCTTATTATTATGAATATGACTACCATTGCCATTATTTGGTTTGGAGGTCACAGAATAGAAAGTGGAGCAATGGCAATAGGTAATCTGACTGCTTTTTTAACTTACATTATGGAAATTATGATAGCAGTTACTTTGGCTATGAGTATGTTTCTTATGGTGCCTCGAGCTGAAGCCTCGGCTGAACGGTTACTAGAAGTATTAAATACTGAACCATCTATTAAAGATCCGACCAAACCTATAGTTTTACTTCCCAAAGCAGAATACAAAGTAAAGGGAAAGATAGAGTTTTGTAAGGTGGATTTTAGATATCCTGATGCAGAAGAACCGGTTCTTAAAAATCTTTCTTTCACGGCGATGCCAGGAAAAACTACTGCTATTATAGGAAGTACTGGCTGTGGTAAGAGCACCTTAATAGCTTTAATCCCCCGTTTTTATGACGTAACTAGCGGGAGTATAAAAATAGATGGCATAGATATTCGTAATATTCTTTTGCAAGATTTAAGAGACAGAATAGGATTGGTATCACAAAAGGCTTTTCTTTTTAGCGGAACAATAGCCGATAATTTGCGATTTGGAAAAGAAGATGCGACTGAAGAAGAACTCTGGCATGCTTTAGAAGTAGCCCAGGCTAAAAATTTTGTTATGGCACTACCTGATAAATTATATGCTCCTGTAGAACAAGGAGGAGTTAATTTTTCAGGCGGGCAACGACAACGGCTGGCAATTGCCCGGGCTATAGTTAAAAAGCCGGAGATATACTTATTTGATGATAGTTTTTCTGCCCTTGACTTCAAAACTGATAGTCAATTAAGACAAGCACTTAAAAAAGAAACTGTTCATAATACCGTAATTATTGTGGCTCAGCGCGTAGGTACTATTCTAAATGCCGACCAGATTATTACTCTAAATGATGATGGCACTATCGCCGGCATTGGTAACCATAATCAATTAATGAAAACTTGCGAAGTATATCGTGACATAGTGCATTCGCAACTTTCTAATGAGAAAATAATCTATGAGTAATGATAATCATCAAAATAATAAACCAAATGTTCAAGCACAAAGGCGACATGGCGGATTTGGCGGTGGGACGCGAGCGGCGATGAGGTCAGTGGAAAAAGCCAAAGACTTTAAGGGAACTCTTAAACGTCTTATTATTTATCTTAAACCTCAGGCAATTCCCCTTATTTTAGTGGTGATTTTTACCATTTTAAGTGTGGTATTTACTGTTCTGGCACCAAGAATAATTGGTGAGGCTACCAATAAACTATTTGAAGGAGTAATGAGCAAGCAATTACCAGCGGGAATGACTAAAGAGCAAGCCATAGCAGAATTAAAGGCAAAGGGGCAGAACCAATTAGCTGAGATGATGACGGCAATGGATGTTATTCCTGGTAAAGGAATAGATTTCAAAGTGCTGGGGTATATTCTGATTACTCTTTTAGGAGTGTACCTTTTAGGGGCTTTCTTTCAATGGTTACAGCAATACACAATGGCTGGGATAGCCCAAAATACTGTTTACCGGTTACGACGACAAGTGGATAACAAACTTGCTAAATTACCTTTAAAATACTATGACACCCATTCTCACGGTGATATTTTAAGCAGAGTAACCAATGACGTAGATAATATTTCTCATACCCTCCAGCAGAGTATTACTCAACTGGTTCATGCAATTGCATTAGTGGTAGGAATTCTGGTAATGATGTTTTCTATAAGCTCGCTTCTCAGTTGGATATCTCTAATGATTATTCCATTATCTCTTCTCATTACCAGATTAGTTATTAGTCGTTCTCAAAAATACTTTGTTGCTCAATGGGACAGCACTGGTACTTTAAATGGTCAGATAGAAGAGACATTTACCGGCCATAATATTATTGAAGCATTTAACCAACAAGATAAAGTAAAACAACTTTTTGATAAAGAGAACCAACGAGTTTATGAATCAAGTTTTAAAGCACAATTTATCTCCAGTCTTATTCGTCCCTCGGTAAATTTTCTGAACAATGTGAACTATGTAGCAATATGTATTGTTGGTGGAATACGAGTGACAAAAGGTCTTATTACTCTTGGTGGAGTACAGGCTTTTATTCAATATTCAAAACAGTTCACCCAGCCCGTAGTTCAGGTAGCCAGTATTGTAAATATCCTCCAATCTACTGCCGCCTCGGCTGAACGGGTGTTTGAACTTTTGGATGAAAAAGAAGAAATACCAGATGTCGAAAATCCAATAGTTTTAGAAAAAATAAAGGGGCAGATTAAGTTTGAACATGTATATTTCAGTTATAGTAGTGATATTCCTCTAATTGAGGATATGAATTTAAAAGTTGAACCCGGGCAGACAGTGGCTCTCGTAGGGCCCACTGGCGCCGGTAAAACCACGCTGGTTAATTTATTGATGCGCTTTTATGAGATAGACAGCGGGTGTATTTCTATAGATGGAGTGGATATTCGGAAAATGAAAAGAGATGACCTGCGTAAGATTTTCGGGATGGTGTTACAAGATACCTGGCTATTTAATGGCACTATAAAAGAGAATATTGCCTATGGCAAGGAAGAAGCCACAGAGAAAGAAATAATAGCCGCTGCTAAGGCAGCCTATATAGACCACTTTATTAGAACGTTACCTCAAGGATACGACACCATATTAACGGAAGATGCTTCTAATATTTCGCAGGGGCAAAAACAACTTTTGACCATAGCCCGCGCTTTTTTGGCTGACCCAAAGATATTAATATTGGATGAAGCGACCAGTTCCGTGGATACGCGGACGGAGATATTGATTCAAAAAGCCATGGCTAAACTAAGAAAAGGTCGCACTAGTTTAGTTATAGCCCATCGCCTATCCACTATTTATAATGCTGATATTATTTTAGTGATGAATAAAGGTCGGATTGTAGAACAAGGAAACCATAAACAACTTTTAGCGGCCCGTGGTTTTTATTACAATCTCTATATGAGTCAATTCCTTTCTCCTATAGACACTGATACCGCATAACTTAACTCATTCATTATCTTAAATTCATTTTCTCAAAATTTGCATGTTGTTTAACTTCCGAAATCGATTAGTTATCATCTTCGGCCGAGTAAAGGAATAATTAAAAAATAAAATCGCTAAAACTCTTAATAGCTTTAAAATATTCTTATGTTAATTGGCTAATAATTTTTTTTATAATTATTATTTAAATTCTTCATTTTTGGGTTTATCGAATTTTTTGATTTTTACATTGTATTTTCTAGTTTCACAATAATTTAATTTTTTTTGTAACACCTTGTTAAGTTTTTCGGATTTATGAAATTTTTCTGCTATATTTGCTATTTTGCAAGCAAAAACAATAACATCGGAAATTTCAGCTGGAACTTCATTCCATTGCTCTTCTAATATAGCTTTCGCGACTTCTCCAACTTCTTCTGTTAATTTAAAAACAGCAATCTTAATAGCAGTATCTTCATCTTGGGCAATCCCCTTTCTTTTAGTAAACGATCTTTCCCATTTCTGAATATCATTGATTGTGATTTCTCTAGTTTTATTTTTCTTCATTTTTTATTAATTATTTTAATTAATTTCTTTGCTTTGTAGTAAAATTTACTTTACTACTAGCAACGTCCTTTAATTAATCAAACCTAAATAATTTTTTTTATCTTTAATTATTTATTAATTTTTATTACTTATTAAGTATATGCCCCAAAATTTAAAAAATAAAGTCAAGAATTAATCTGTGGAAACTTTTTAAATCGCTTTTTGAATTTTTCTCATTGGCTAAAAAAACTTATGAAATCTTCCAAAGTTCTGAAGTAAAAGAAAAAAGGCAACTTTTGAATTTTTTACTTCAGAACCTGCGGTTAAAGGGCGAAAAGCTAATACTTAAAATTAAAACACCGTTTGATACGGTGCTTCAAACCTCAAAGTGTTCTACAGTGCTCCGAATTGTAAACAATGTTAGAATGATAATTGAGAGGCAAAATGAATATATTTATATCCCAGATTTACGTCCATACGCTTCCAAAATATGAGGTTTTGTGAGGTTTTCAAATTTCATATTAATATAGAATATTATTTTTCACCATAAAAAATAATACAACTTTTATAGTTTTCTATCAGGAATTAAATCGGCGCGCAAACTAAACAAAATCTAAATAAAATGCAATGATTTTGAAATCATTTTTATTACTTCTCCGTCTATATCTTGGCTCACGTGGATAATAAGAAAAGTCCAATAATTATTATTAAACAAAACAGGATTTTTTAGCCTTACGATTAATTCTGTTTCATTAATACCTGCGTCAGATGGAATTATAAGTCTTGCTTCTTGTGTTTCAATTTCTAATTTGTGTATAGTTGAATTTTCCCCAAAAGGCAGTAATTTGTGATAAGCAGAGTTTTTAGCAATTTGGTCTATAGTTTGAATAATTTCTTTGCAATTCTCTAATTTAATTGGCTTGCCTTCTTGAATGAATTGTTGGATATCTTCATATGAACCAGAGTAAGACATTTCTGAATTTTCTAAAGAAGGACAATCATAATAACCCCTAACGCCATTAAGAGTTATTACGAAATAAGAATTTTCGTCTAATAAAGCATATGAATCTTTGCCAGCCACAAAACGCGACGGTTGATCGCCTAAATATTCATTATCTCTAAGGTAAGGAATAAAATTTTTAGGATAATCAAATTCAATCCCCAATAATAAATTCCTATATTGATTAACTCCTTCTGTTTTTATTTCTTTGCCTTGCTCCGGTGACACTATATTACTATTCCTTTGATTTTGAAAATATAGACCTATGCTAATTATAACTACAGCCACAATTAATATTATAATTAAAGTTTTTTTAGTCATATAAAATTGATATAGATTAATCGACCTTTTATTTTTGAATTCATACAATGTTTGTTATAAACCGACTACTGTGGTAGGTTCAATAACATAGTAAGCAAAAGTCCCTTCACCTATTTGGCCATAGGTATTAAGACCCCAGCACTTAGCGCTATTATCAGTTAAAAGAACGCATGTATGCTGTTTTCCAACCGCTACATCCTGTACATTATTTAAACCCAGTACCGTTTTAGCTTGATACGCAAAATCTACTGTTCTGCCATCAGCACTATATCCTTCACCCCAGCATTTTACTGTCGAATCAGCTAAAAGGGCACAACTTCTAAACCCTCCAGTGACTACTTTTTTAACCTTGTCATTTTCTAAACCCTTCACTAAAACTGGTGTCAATTTCTCATTGGTAGTGCCGTCACCTACTTCTCCTGCATAATTACGGCCCCAGCATTTTACTACCCCATTATTTAATAAAGCGCAGGTATGCCAACCGCCAGCGCTTATCTCTTTAACATCCGACAAATCTTTTACTGCCACCGGAATATTGCTTGAAGTAGTGGTGCCATTGCCAAGCTGTCCAACCTCATTATCGCCCCAGCATTTTACTGTCTTATCCTCTAATAAAGCGCAACTATGAGAGTAGCCTAGCGATAAACTTATAACTCCAGAGAGATTTTTTACCGGGGTTGGTTCCTTTTTATAATCATTAGTACCGTCTCCTAATTCTCCTTCTTCGTTATAACCCCAGCATTGTACTGTGTTATCATTTATTAATACGCATATATGCCCCAATCCTACTGAAATATCTAATACTTTATTTAAGTCAAATAAAGATGTGGGAGAGGTATAATAATGATAAGTAGAGCTGCTTTCCGGGTATACAAATCCCCAGCATTTTATTGAACTGTCTTTTAATAAAGCACAGGTCGAGAGTCCTCCTGCAGTAATTTTCACTACATCGTTTATACCAATCACTGAAACGGCAATATGAACAGGACTGTCGCTTGCTTTTCCATTCCCAAGCTGCCCAACCTCATTATCGCCCCAGCATTTAATGTTATTTGGAGATAAGGCAACACAGGTATGGTTAGCTGAAGACGAAATTTGAGGAGTAAAAGAAAGCTTGGGGTAGCTTTGAATTGGAGTCTGAATTGCAACAGTCGTAGCAGGTGTCGGTATTGTCGTTGTGGTAATAGTAGTTTTACTACTCTCATTTACCCTAATAGTTGTTTCTGAAATATAAGCTTTATCTGCCTTCACTGTTGTAGTTGAAGATAAGCCATTGCAATATTCTTCTGGCATTTTTATGCATTTCTGCTTAGCTTCACACCAAGAATAGCCGCTAGAAATTAAACAGCCATGGCTGTCAGTTCTCTCTTCCACAAATTGGGGCTGTTTACTACTAAAATAATTATAACCGGCTACAATAGCCATAAAAATTAAAATAGGACTGATAGCAATAGCAACTGGAATTATTAAATTTTTATATTTCATGGTTATTTTGATATTATTAATAATCAGTTTTTAAATTTTTATTATAATACCTTATAATAAAAATGCCTTAAAATAAGGCATCTGAGTCTACAATTACGAGGGGATTATTATTAAATTTGATAAACATAAATTTATCGACTATATATATATTATACCACACGTGTCAAGAGGAACAAAAAAGCCTCTATTTATGAGGCTTTTTAAGATAAGGATTCTCTTAACATCTGCCGTAAAGTGCTTTTACCCTTGGCTGTCTTAAAATATTTTTCTCTTCTTCTTGCCTCTTTTTCAGAAAGATGAGCTTCGTAATAGATTAATTTAAATGGCCTTCGTATTTTTGTACTTTTGGTACCGCCAGAATTATGATCTTTCAATCTCTTTCTTAAATCTGTACTATAACCGATGTAAAGTTTTCTATCTTTTAAACTCTGAAGAATATAAACGTAAAACATTAAACAGTGGGGCTAATTAATTATCACATAGGGGTAGGCCATAAACCACGTGGGGTTCATGGCCGTGCACCCTACGTGGTGCACGGCTCCGGGGCGAGGATTCGAACCTCGGACATCCTGGTTAACAGCCAGGCGTTCTACCGCTGAACTACCCCGGAATGATTAATTATTATTTGAAATTTTTTCTTATACTTATTGTACTCTAAAATTTATTTTTTTCAAATAGGTTTTGGGTTTTACTTTCTATTGGTCCTTTGGCTTTCGAATATAGTGACTTTTTCCGCTTATTATAAGGTATTTCTGCAGGAGATGACAGAAATTCTACGGCAATTTGACAGATATACATCTCTGGATACAGGGCAACTGGCAAATTAGATTGATTGGAAATTTCTAAAGTTAAAGTTCCTTCAAATCCCGGGTCAACAAAACCGGCAGTATGGACCAAAATTCCCATTCTAGCCAAGGTGCTTTTCCCCTCCACTTTTAAAACCAAGTCGTCGCTGACTTTAACATATTCTTTAGTTGAAGCTAAAACAAAATCAGTTGGATGTAGAATAAACGGTTCATTGTCTTTTAATTTCCGAGTGTTAATAAAAGATTTGTCTGGCAGTCCTTTTTTCGTATCTATCATTGACTGTTTTGAGATGTTAAATGATTTGAAGATTGGACCTAATTTCAAATCAATTGAAGCCGGCCCTATCTGGTCTTTGGATAGAGCCGGCTTAAAAATCAATCTTTTTTCTTTAATTACTTTCTTAATGTCGCGGTCAGAAAGAATCATAAATTATTTATTCTGTTGTTATTCCATCAAATTCTGCTTCTTGAGCTATCGCCTCTTCTTTTGTTTTGCGGACAATTCCATCTTTATGATGAGCCGGAGAATAAATAGTATATAGTTTCAAACTATCGGTTTCGGAAAGATTAATGACGTTATGTTGGGCGCCAGCAGGCACCACAATTGCTGAGCCATCGGAAACTTGGTATTCGTTTCCGTCAATAATCACTTTTCCAAGACCTTTCTCAAAACGAAAAAATTGGTCATTTTCTGGATGAACCTCCATTCCAATTTCCTCTTTTGGCTTTAAACTCATTAAAACTAATTGTGAGTGTTTGCTGGTGTATAAAACTTTGCGAAAATTTTCATTTTCCAAGGTTTCTTTCTCTATATTAGCAAAAAACCCTTTCATAATTTTATTAATTTAATTTTATTGTGTGGGGTGGACGAACCTATCTTCGACCATTATTTAATTATATTAAAAATTGTTAGATTTTTCAAATTAGTTCCCTATTCCGTAGCCTTGGCTAAGGATGGCTGCGTCTTTTGGATAAAATCCGAACTTTTTTCTGCGAAAATCCCAACACTGACTTTTAGAAAAAATTTCGACCGCCCTCGCTTCCACTTCTGCCTGCTTAGCGGGCGCGCCGCCGCTTTATTATTATCTTGAATTAAAACTTCTAGCTTACCTTTGTTATCTTCTATTTAAATCTAAAAAATAAATTATCTCTTCATTTAATTTCTCCAAGTTCAATAAAACTTTTTCTCGTCTCGGCCTTCCATTTGAATTTCTAAAATCTCTCTGGAATGAACCGCATTTTACAAGAACCGTATCGTCAATTTTGATGAATGAAATTTGTTTTAAATCAAATTCTACTTTTCTTAATCTAGACCATGCTCCTCTTTTGATTCTCTCTAATTCATATTTGGATTTGCCGCCTTTGAGTTTCTCATGCCATTTTTGAAAAGTTCGCTTATCATCATTATATTTCACCTCACCCATGGCAAGAATTAAACCAACGCATTTAAAGTCTTTTATAGCATTTGCGGTGGCCTCGCTATCATTTACAATAATCTGGTGACTACTTGTATTTATCACATGTGCCTTAAAATCCCACGGTACCTCTTTAAAACCATCAAATTTAACATTTCCGTATTTTGGGCCGGGAATTGTCATGATGCTCTTTAAAAATTTTTCGCATAAAAATTGAAAATAGAATCCAATCCATTCCATTTGTTTCCACTGATTAAACCCCGCTTCTTTCATTTCTAAAATAGATTTTCTGCCGTCCCAATATAATGGTATATTTTTAAAGCCGCTTGATATTTCTTTTGCCAAATTTAAGAATTTCTCTTTTTTCATAGTTGCTATTTTTTATATTTTTTATTTTTCCACCACGTACTAATTTTTGTATCTTGAATAAGACCATTTTTATTAAGATAGTAATCTAAAAGATGTTGAAATACTATTTTCCCATTTTCATTTAAATCTCCTATGATAAAATTCCTATTAAGCATATGAGAAACTACTCCAACCATTCCACTACCGCATAGTGGGTCAAAAATTAAATCTCTTTCGCTAGAAAAATGTTCTAATAAACATTGAAGAAGTTTAAAAGGAAGTCTTGTTGGATATTTAGGCATATTAATTTTATAATCTCTTTTAAAATTCAAGGTTGATAAATTCGGTTCTCCTCGTTGGCAATGATGAGTAGTGCATCTATTATGAAAAATCCAATTTTCTCCTTTCGTTAACCAATAAATTTCATAAACATTATGAGAGGTTTTTTTTCGACAAACTGGGGCAAAATTATAAACCCAGTACATTTTTCCCCTTAAAGTTAAACCATCAAATTTTAAAATTTTCTCATGAATAATATTACTATTATTCCACCCAGAAAAAATTAAAGCCTGTCCATTTTCTTTTAAATTTCTCTTTATGCATTCTAATAATTGTTGTATTTTTTCTGCATACTCCGAAACGGACCATTCCACATAACCACCAACCACATTATTTACATTTCTATGATAATTCCCGTTTTTCCCGCTAAATTTAATCCCGAATGGTGGATCAGTAATAATTAAATCCGCATTTACATCTTTCCAATCATTCATATCTTTAATAAAATATTTGTCTAGCAATTTTTTAGATAAATCTATCTTTTTATTTTCTTCTCTATCTATTTTATTCTGATTCGAATCAAAAAGACTAATAGAGACTGATAAACTTTTTAAATTTTTATTATTGCTGTTCATAGTATTATTTAATTAAATCATCAACCGCCACATCTAACGTCCTGGCAATTTTTGATAAAGTTTCAATAGTTGGATTTTTGTTTGCGCCCGATTCAATCTTAATAATGGTGGCGTGAGCCACATCAGCCAATCTCGCAAGTTTGTCTTGCGATAAA
>Ga0209409_1000396_pt1 | contig 45637 bp, 46 predicted proteins | sample AD_JPNMR1_MetaG_FD_184424 | JGI IMG/M metagenome (GOLD analysis project Ga0209409, IMG submission 184424) | Active sludge microbial communities of municipal wastewater-treating anaerobic digesters from Japan - AD_JPNMR1_MetaG (SPAdes) (version 2) | ecosystem: Engineered > Bioreactor > Anaerobic... | reverse complement strand
GGCTTGATGCCGTGCTGGACGTGACCATCTTCTACCCCGGTCGGGTACCGAGCTTCGTCGACGTGCTGTGCGGCCGCGTGCCCGAAGTGCGCGTGCACATCGACCGCCAGCCCGTACCAGCAACGGGTGACGGGCAGCCGCTCGCTGTCACCGGCGTGCAGGCCTGGCTGGCCGAACTGTGGCAAGCCAAGGACGCGCGCTTCAAGCAACTCGGCTCGTGACCATGGACTCCCGCCGCCCGGCGTCCACGGGCACGACAACTGAAGCCGTCTCGCTCGGGCACGACGAGTGCCCGCCTTGTGATTCACCCCAGGCCGACAACGTCAGCCTGGGGTGAAGTCATTGGCCATTCGTGGCCGGAACCACTGCGCCCACTGACGCGTCGCCCCTGAAGGGCGACGGCGTGCAGCGCCGCGCAGACGTGGTCAATAGACGCCCTGCGCCAGCATGGCGTCGGCGATCTTGACGAAGCCGGCCACGTTGGCACCCTCGACATAGTTGACCGTGCCGTCCTTGCGTTCGCCGTGGCGCACGCAGTTGCCATGGATGTCCTTCATGATCTCGTGCAGGCGCAGATCGACCTCGCTGTGGGTCCACGACAGGCGCATCGCGTTCTGGCTCATCTCCAGGCCCGAAGTGGCCACGCCACCGGCGTTGCTGGCCTTGCCCGGCGCATACAGCGTGCCGGCGGCCAGGAAGTGGTCGACCGCCTCCAGCGTGCTGGGCATGTTGGCGCCCTCGGCCACGCAGACCACGCCGTTGACGATCAGGTGCTTGGCGTCAGCCGCGTCCAGTTCGTTCTGCGTGGCGCAGGGCAGCGCAATGTCCACCGGCACGTGCCAGGGGCGCTTGCCGGCTTCGAACTTGAGCTTGTGCTGCTTGCTGAAGTCCTTCAGGCGGCCGCGCTGCACGTTCTTGAACTCCATCAGGTCCTGCAGCATCCCGTGCGTCATGCCGGCCTCGCACACCAGGGTGCCGTCGGAGTCGGACAGGGTGACCACCTTGGCTCCCAACTCCATCGCCTTGTCGGCCGCGTACTGCGCGACGTTGCCCGAGCCGGAGATGCTGACGCGCCGGTCCTCGAAGCCCATCTGCTTGCGGCGCAGCATTTCCTGCGCGAAGTAGACCGTGCCGTAGCCGGTGGCCTCGGGCCGCATCAGGCTGCCGCCGTAGGCGATGCCCTTGCCGGTGAACACGCTGCCGGCGTTGTTGGACAGCTTTTTCATCATGCCGGCCATGAAGCCGACTTCGCGCGCACCGACGCCGATGTCACCGGCCGGCACGTCGGTGTCGGCGCCCAGGTGGCGGTACAGCTCGCTCATCAGGGCCTGGCAAAAGCGCATCACCTCACCGTCGCTCTTGCCCTTGGGGTCGAAGTCGCTGCCGCCCTTGCCGCCGCCCATGGGCAAGGTGGTGAGGGCGTTCTTGAAGGTCTGCTCGAAGCCGAGAAACTTCAGGATCGACAGGTTGACCGAGGGGTGAAAGCGCATGCCGCCCTTGTAAGGACCGATGGCCATGTTGTGCTGCACGCGGAAGGCCCGGTTGACCTGGGTCTGCCCCTCGTCGTCGACCCAGGCGACGCGGAACTGGATCACGCGGTCGGGTTCGCACAGGCGCTCCAGCACCCCGTATTGGACGTACTTGGGATTGCGCTGCACGAACGGCCACAACGAGGCCATCACCTCGCGCACGGCCTGCAGGAATTCGGGTTGATGGGGGTCACGCCGTTGCACGGTGGCCAGGAAGTCTTCAAGCGCGGGGATGGTCATAAGGGGAAATTCCGGAAATCAATGACGGGGACAGGAAGGCGGCAAGACACGCCCCCGGCGGCGGCGGCCATACCGGAAAGCCCGAATGCCAGCAGCGTTGCTTGCCGGACAGGCAGGCAGCGGGCGACAGCACGCGGTCGGTCAGCATGGTGGGTGAAGCATCAGGACGGCCACAAGCTTACAGCCTTACCGCAACGCCGCGCGCGGCCAGGTGCTGCTTGGCCTGCGCGATGGTGAAGGTGCCATAGTGAAAGATGCTGGCCGCCAGCACTGCGTCGGCGCCGCCGATCTGCACGCCGTCGGCCAGGTGGTCGAGGTTGCCGACACCGCCCGAGGCGATCACCGGCACGCTGACGGCGTCGCTGACGGCGCGCGTCAGCTCCAGATCGAAGCCGCTCTGCGTGCCGTCGCGGTCCATGCTGGTCAGCAGGATCTCGCCGGCGCCGTGTTCGGCCATCTGGCGCGCCCAGGCCACGGCGTCCAGCCCGGTGTTCTGGCGCCCGCCGTGGCTGAAGACGTCCCAGCCCGCGCCGCGCGCGGCCGCTTCGTCGCCGCTGCGCCGACGCGCGTCGATGGCCACCACGATGCACTGCGCGCCGTACTTGTCCGAGGCGTCGCGGATCACCCGCGGGTTGGCGATGGCTGCCGAGTTGAAGCTGACCTTGTCGGCCCCGGCGTTCAGCAGGCGGCGCACGTCCTCCACCGTGCGCACGCCGCCACCGACGGTGAGCGGAATGAACACCTGCGAGGCCACGGCCTCGATGATGGGCAGGATCAAATCGCGCCCGTCGCTGGTGGCGGTGATGTCGAGGAAGGTGAGCTCGTCGGCGCCCTGTTCGTTGTAGCGGGCGGCGATCTCGACCGGATCGCCGGCGTCGCGCAGCTCGACAAAGTTGACGCCCTTGACCACGCGGCCGCCGGTCACGTCCAGGCAGGGGATGATGCGTTTGGCCAGCATGGTGCTCACCCGTTCAGCGCATCGGCGCGCGCCTGGGCGGCGGCGAAGTCCAGGTCGCCCGAGTAGATGGCGCGGCCGGCGATCACACCCTCGATACCCTCGCTCTCGACGGCGCACAGCTGCTCGATGTCGGCCATGCTGGACAGTCCGCCCGAGGCGATCACCGGGATGGTCAGTGACTGCGCCAGTTTCACGGTGGCGTCGACGTTGATGCCCGAGAGCATGCCGTCACGCCCGATGTCGGTGTAGATGATGCTTTCCACGCCCCAGTCCTGGAACTTGCGCGCCAGGTCGATCACCTCGTGGCCGGTGAGCTTGCTCCAGCCGTCGGTGGCGACCTTGCCGTCCTTGGCGTCCAGGCCGACGATGATGTGGCCGCCAAAGGCGCTGCAGGCATCCTTCAGAAAACCCGGGTTCTTGACCGCCGCCGTGCCGATGATGACGTAGCGGATGCCGGCGTCGACGTAGCGCTCGATGGTGTCCAGGTCGCGGATGCCGCCGCCCAGCTGCACCGGGATCTCGTCACCGACCTCTTTCAAGATCGCCTTGATGGCCATCAAATTCTGCGGCTTGCCGGCAAAGGCCCCGTTCAGGTCCACCAGGTGCAGGCGTCGCGCGCCCTGGTCGAGCCAGTGCGCGGCCATGTCGGCCGGCGCCTCGCTGAAGACCGTGGCCTGGTCCATGTCGCCCTGTTTCAGGCGCACGCAGTGGCCGTCCTTGAGGTCGATGGCGGGAATGAGCAGCATGACGATTGTAAGAGTGAAAGAGCCGTTGGCGCTTATAGGATGCGTGCGAGACGCTATGAAAACAGAAGAAAATCGATCAGGGATTCCAGTCCAGGAAATTGCGATACAAGGCCAGACCCTGGTCGGCGCTCTTTTCGGGGTGGAACTGAGTGGCAAAAATATTATCGCGCGCCACGGCGCTGGCAAAGCGCGCGCCGTACTCGGTCTCGCCCGCCGCATGCGCCGGGTTGCGCGGGCTGGCGAAATAGCTGTGGACGAAATAGAACCAGGCGCCGTCGGCCACGCCCTGCCACAGTGGGTGCGGGCGGCTCTGGAACACGCGGTTCCAGCCCATGTGCGGCACCTTGTAGCGGCTGCCGTCCGGTGCCTTGCGGCCCGCCAGGTCAAAGCGCAGCACTTCGCCGGCAATCAGGCCGAGCCCGGGCGTGCCGTCGGCCGTGCGGCCCTCGGCGCTGTGCGTCAGCAGCATCTGCATGCCGATGCAGACGCCGAACAGCGGCTTGCGCGCCGCCGCCTCCAGCACCGCTTGCAGCAGGCCGGATTGGCGCAGCTCGCGCATGCAGTCGCCCATGGCCCCCTGTCCCGGCAGCACCACCCGGTGGGCGGCGCGCACCTGCGCCGGGTCGGCGGTGATGACGGCGTTGACGCGCGTGTCCTGCGTCGCATGAATCACCGCCTGCGCCACCGAGCGCAGGTTGCCCATGCCGTAGTCGACCACGGCCACCGTCTGGTTTACTATTGAATTCATAGCTTCTGGCGCACGTCTGGCAAGCGCTGGAGCCCGATTTGACTTAGAGCGTTCCCTTGGTCGACGGAATCTGGCCGGCAGCGCGCGGATCGGGTGTCAACGCCATGCGCAGCGCCCGCCCGAAGGCCTTGAAGATGGTCTCGACTTGGTGGTGCGCGTTGACGCCCTTCAGGTTGTCGACGTGCAGCGTGACCAGGGCGTGGTTGACGAAGCCCTGGAAGAACTCGTGCACCAGCTGGGTGTCGAAGCCGCCGATCATGGCGCTGGTGAAGCGCGCCTCCAGCACCAGCCCGGGACGACCGGAGAAGTCGACCACCACGCGCGACAGCGCCTCGTCCAGCGGCACGTAGCTGTGGCCGTAGCGGGTGATGCCGCGCTTGTCGCCTACCGCCTGGCGCACCGCCTGGCCGATGGCGATGCCAACGTCCTCGACCGTGTGGTGGCCGTCGATGTGCAGGTCGCCCTGGCATTGCACGTCCAGGTCGATCAGGCCGTGGCGCGCGATCTGATCCAGCATGTGATCGAAGAAGCCGATGCCGGTGGCCAGCTTGGCCTGGCCGCTGCCGTCCAGGTTCAGGCGCACGCGGATGCGGGTTTCGGCGGTGTCGCGTGCGACGTCGGCGGTGCGGGCAATGGTGGTCATAGCGAGGCTTGCAGGGCCGCCAGCATCTGCGCGTTCTCGTCGGCGGTGCCGACCGTGAGCCGCACGCAGTTGGCCAGCAGCGGGTGCATTGTAGAAACGTTCTTGATCAGCACGCCGCGCGCGCGCATGCCGGCAAAGGCACGGGCGGCGTCGGGCACGCGCGCCAGGATCATGTTGGCCTGGCTGGGATAGGGTGTCACGCCGGGCAGCGCCGCCAGCGCCGCCAGCAGCTGCGCGCGCTGCGCCCGGATGTCGGCGGCCTGCGCCGCGAAGACGTCGGCGTGCTCGAGCGCGAACAGCGCGCACTCGGCGTTCAGCACGCTCACGTTGTAGGGCGGGCGCAGCTTGTCGATCTCGGCCACCAGCGCGGCCTCGCCCATCAGGTAGCCGATGCGCACGCCAGCCAGGCCGAACTTGCTGAGCGTGCGCATGACCAGCACATGCCGGTGCGCGGCCGGGTCGGCGCGCACCACCTCGATCCAGCTGTGCGCGGCAAAGGGCTGGTAGGCCTCGTCCATCACCACCAGGCCGCCCTGACGGCCCTGGGCCGCGATCAGGCGAGTAATGGTGCCGGCATCCCACAGCGTGCCGGTGGGATTGTTGGGGTAGGCCAGGTACAGGATGGCCGGGCAGTGCTGGTCGATGGCCGCCAGCATCGCCGCCTCGTCCAGCTCGAAGTCGGCCGTGAGCGGCACGCCATGGAAGGCCAGGCCCTGCAGGCGCGCGCTCATGGCGTACATCACGAAGCCCGGCAGCGGCGCCAGGATGGACGCGCCAGGCACGTCGCAGGCCATGGCCAGCAGGCTGATCAGCTCGTCCGAGCCGTTGCCCAGCATCAGCGACCAGCCCGCGGGCGGCGCGGCGTGGGCGTGCAGCGCGGCGCGCAGCTCGTCGATACGAGCGCCGGGATAGCGGTTGACCGCCACCTGGCCCAGGCGCTGGCCCAGCTCGGTCTGCAGGCTGGCCGGCAGGCGATGGGGGTTTTCCATCGCGTCCATCTTCAGCAGGCCGGCCGAGTCCTGCACGGCATAGGCGTGCATGGACTGCACGTCCTGGCGGATGCGCGCCAGCGGATTGGGGGTCGGGGTGTCAGCGTTCATCGTCAAGAGGCAATTCATCGGGACGCACCCGGAAGGGATTGATCACCTGCACGCTCTCGAAGCGTTGCTGGTGCGGCAGGTCCTCGCTCAGCAGGTACCGGCAGCCCTGCTGCTGGGCCGAGGCGACGATCAGCGCCTCCCAGTAGCCCAGCGCGTGGCGGTCCTGCAAGGCCCAGGCACCGTCGATGGTGAAGGTGTCCAGGTGCGGCGGCTGCCACTGGCGCAGGTTGCGCACCTGCGTGCGCGCCTGCTGCACCGGCATGCGAGCGCGAAAGCGCGTGATGGCGTTGTGGTAGAGCTCGTTGAGCACCTGGGTGCTGATGCGGCCGGTGCGCTCGCTCCAGCACCAGCGCACCCACTGGCGCGCCAGCGCCTGCTTGTGCATGTCGCGCTCGTCGGCCGTGTACAGGAACACCGGCGTGTCGACGAAGACCAGCGGCGGCGTCATTCGACCTCGCTCAGGCGCAGGTAGGGCCCGCTGCTTTCGCCCCAGGACTCAAAGCGCAGCGCGCTGCGCATGGCCTGCGCGTAGGCGTCCTCCTGCCGCCTCTTCTCGGCCAGCATCTCGCCCACCATGCGCGAGACGCTGGAGCCGCGCCGCGCCGCCTCCACCCGCGCCCATTCAAGCACGGCATCGTCGACGGTGATGGTGACGTTCTTCATGCTGGTCAGTGTACACGAAACTCGTGTTACACGAGTTTCGTGTGATTCGCAGGAGGTTGACGGAACCCCGCCCACCGGAGCGCCTGCTATGCTGCCGCGTTGACCATGAAAGCCAGAAACCTTGCCCTGCTCGCTGCCGGCGCCTACACGCTGTACCGCCTCAGCCAGCAGACCGGCCTGCCACTGGGTGTGCAGCCAGTGACACCGTTCGAGCTGCGGCGCTACCTGGGCCGCTGGTACGAACTCGCGCGCATCGACCACGCGGCCGATCGCGGCCTGACCGACAGCGTCACGCACCACAGCCTGTTGCCCAACGGCACGCTGGAGATCGCCCGGCGCGGCTTCGATCCGCGCCAGGGCCGCTGGCGCACCGCCACGGCGCGCGCGCGCTTCGCCCACGATGCCGACAGCGCGCACCTGCTGGTCAGCTTTGTCTGGCCGGTGCGCAGCAGCCGCGCCGTGTTCGAGCTCGACGACGACAACCAGCACGCCCTGGTCAGCGGCCCCACGCACGAGGATCTGTGGCTGCTGGCCCGAACCCCCACGCTTCGCGCCAGCGTGCGCGCCCAGCTGCTGGAGCGCGCGCGCGACGCCGGCTTCGACGTCAGCCGCCTGACCTGGGTTGATCACCGCCGCAGCATGACCGTGGTGGAACGCTGAACGAGCCCGCCCAGGGGCCGGCGGCTATCGCAGGAACGGCAGCTGCGTGAAGATCTGCAGGATCGTCGCGTTCACCAGGTCGACGAAGAACGCCCCCACCAGCGGCACCACCAGATAGGCCTTGTAGGACGGGCCGAAGCGGTCGGTGATGGCCTGCATGTTGGCGATCGCCGTCGGCGTGGCGCCCAGGCCAAAGCCGCAGTGGCCGGCCGCCACCACCGCGGCGTCGTAGTCGGCGCCCATGAAGCGGTAGGTGACGAAAGTCGCCCAGGCCATCATCACCAGCACCTGCACCGCCAGGATGATGGCCACCGGGCCGGCCAGGTCGGCCAGCTCCCACAGCCGCAGGCTGAGCAATGCCATGGCCAGGAACAGCGACAGCGAGGCGTTGCCGAACACGTCGATGGCGCGATCGAACATCTCGAAGCGGAACACGTGCGTCAGCACGTTGCGGATCACCACCCCGCTGGCCAGCGCCCAGATGAAGGTCGGCAGCTCGATCCAGCTGCCCTTGGTCCAGCCGCTCAGCAGGTCGGCCGCGGTCAGGCAGGCGGCGAACATGGCCAGGGTCTCGATCGCGCTGTAGGCGGTGATCAGGCGCGGCTGGTCGAACATGTCGAACGCCAGGCGCCTGGCGCGGTCCTGCTCGCTCGCCTCGCCGTGGCGGGGCTTGCCCGAGATGGCGTCGATCGAATCGCGCGGCCCGGCCTCGGGCACGGGCTGGCGCTTTTGCTGGTTGATCAGGTGGCGCGCCACCGGCCCGCCAATCAGGCCGCCGAACACCAGGCCGAAGGTGGCGGTGGCGATGCCCAGCGTGGTGGCGCCGACGATGCCGTAGTTCTGCTCCAGCACCGGCCCCCAGGCGCCGGCCGTGCCATGGCCGCCGGTGAGCGTGATCGAACCCACCACCAGCCCGATCAGGGGCTTCAGGCCCAGCGCCGCCGCCAGGCCCACGCCGATCAGGTTCTGCACCACGATGAAGCAGGACACGATCACCAGCAGCAGCACCAGCGGCTTGCCGCCCTCCTTCAGGCGCGTGAAGTCGGCGCTCAGCCCGATGGACGAGAAGAACATCAGCATGAAGGTGGTCTGCAGCTCGGTGCTGAACCTGAACTTCAGGCCCAGCGCGACGTTGAGCCCGTAGACGATCGCCGCCGCCAGCAGGCCACCGGCCACCGGCTCGGGGATGTTGAAGGCCGACAGAAAGCGGACCCGGAACACCAGCCAATGGCCGACCAGCATGACCAGGGCCGCCAGGATCAGGGTGTGATAGCCGTTCAGCGTGATTTCCACCGTGCTCTCCTCGTCAGATCGCCAAAACGCCCGCCGCCGGGCGCGCCGGTCGATGGCAGGCGGCGCGGTTCAGCGCCCGGGCGACGCCGCCGCCGGGTCGCGCAGCTCGGCCGCGCGCGCGTGCGCCTGCAGGCCTTCGCCCCGCGCCAGCACGCTGGCGATGCGGCCAAGCTGGCGCGCGCCCTCCGCGCTGACCTCGATCAGGCTGCTGCGCTTCTGGAAGTCGTACACCGACAGCGGCGACGAAAAGCGCGCCGTGCCGCTGGTGGGCAGCACGTGATTGGGGCCGGCGCAGTAGTCGCCCAGGCTTTCGCTGGTGTGCGCGCCCAGGAAGATGGCGCCGGCATGGCGCAGCAGCGGTTCCCAGCGCCGCGGCTCGCGGCTGCTGACTTCCAGGTGCTCGGGCGCGATGCGGTTGCTGATGGCGCAGGCTTCTTCCATGCTGCGGGTGTGGATCAGCGCGCCGCGGCCCGTCAAACTCTTGGCGATGATCTCGGCGCGCGGCATGTCCGGCAGCAGGCGGTCGATCTCGCGCTGCACGGCATCGATGTAGGCGGCGTCGGGGCTGAGCAGGATGGCCTGCGCCAGCTCGTCGTGCTCGGCCTGGCTGAACAGGTCCATCGCCACCCAGTCCGCGGGCGTGCTGCCGTCGGCCAGCACCAGGATTTCGCTCGGGCCGGCGATCATGTCGATGCCGACCTGGCCGAACACGTGCTTCTTGGCGCTGGCGACGTAGGCGTTGCCGGGGCCGGTGATCTTGTCCACCTTCGGGATGGTCTGCGTGCCCCAGGCCAGCGCGGCCACGGCCTGCGCGCCGCCGACGGTGAACGCGCGCGTGACGCCGGCCACGTGGGCGGCGGCCAGCACCAGCGGGTTCTTCTCGCCGCGCGGCGTGGGCACCACCATGACGATTTCGCCCACGCCGGCCACATGGGCCGGGATGGCGTTCATCAGCACGCTGCTGGGGTAGGCCGCCTTGCCGCCCGGCACGTAGATGCCGACGCGGTCCAGCGGCGTGATTTTCTGGCCCAGCAGGGTGCCTTCCTCGTCGCGGTAGGTGGCGGTTTCGCCGCCCTGGGTCTTCTGCCAGTCGTGGTAGCGGCGAATGCGGGCGGCGGCCTGGGTGAGCGCCTCGCGCTGGGCGGCGGGCAGGCCGTCGAAGGCGGCCTGCAACTCGGCGGCGCCGAGCTCCAGCGCGGCCACCGATGCGGCCTGCAAGCCGTCGAACCGGGCGGTGTAGTCGAGCACCGCGGCGTCGCCACGCGCGCGCACGTCGGCCAGGATGTCCCTGACGCGCTGCTCGATGGCCTCGTCCTGCTCGGCGCTCCAGTGCAGGCGCTGCTGGAATTTCTGCTCGAAATCGGCATCCAGCGTGGACAAGCGGGCGGGAGCAGCTATTAATTTCATATCAACTGGCAGGGCCGATGGCCTGTGCAAAGGCGTCGATGATGCGGCGGATCGGCGCCGTCTTGAGCTTGAGCGCCGCCTGGTTGACCACCAGGCGCGAGCTGATGTCCATGATGTACTCGACCTCGACCAGCCGGTTGGCCTTGAGCGTCTTGCCGGTGCTGACCAGGTCGACGATGGCGTCGGCCATGCCGGTCAGCGGCGCCAGTTCCATGCTGCCGTAGAGCTTGATCAGGTCGACGTGCACGCCCTTGTCGGCAAAGAAGTTGCGCGCGATCGCCGTGTACTTGGTGGCCACGGTGATGCGGCTGCCCTGGCGCACGGCGCGCTGGTAGTCGAAGCCCTCGGGCGCGGCCACGGCCATGTGGCACTGCGCGATGCGCAGGTCCAGCGGCTGGTACAGCCCGGCGCCGCCGTGCTCGATCAGCACGTCCTTGCCGGTCACGCCCAGGTCGGCGCCGCCGTACTCCACGTAGGTCGGCACATCGGTGGCGCGCACCAGCACCACCTGCACGTCGGGTTGGTTGGTGGGCAGGATCAGCTTGCGGGATTTTTCGGGGTCTTCCGTCACCGTGATGCCGGCGGCGGCCAGCAGCGGCACGGTCTCGTCGAAGATGCGGCCTTTGGACAGGGCCAGGGTGATCATTCAGGGCTCCCGAACTTGACCGGACGCGAAGGGCGCAAAAGCAGCGCGAAGAACGCGAAACAAGCCATCCATATCAAGGTCTCCTTTCGCGCCTTTCGCGCATCCTTCGCGTCCGGTATTCAGGGCTCCCGAACTTGACCGGACGCGAAGGGCGCAAAAGCAGCGCGAAGAACGCGAAACAAGCCATCCATATCAAGGTCTCCTTTCGCGCCTTTCGCGCATCCTTCGCGTCCTTCGCGTCCGGTATTCATGGCTCAGCGCACGCGCTCGATATCGGCACCCAGGGCGCGCAGCTTTTCTTCCATCTGGTCATAGCCGCGGTCCAGGTGGTAGATGCGGTCGACCACGGTCTCGCCCTCGGCGATCAGGCCGGCGATCACCAGGCTGGCGGAGGCGCGCAGGTCGGTGGCCATCACGGTGGCGCCGGACAGCCGCGCGCCGCCCTCGATCATGGCGTTGCGGCCGTCCACATGAATCTGCGCCCCCAGGCGCGCCAGCTCGTTGACGTGCATGAAACGGTTTTCGAAGATGGTCTCGGTGACCATGCTGGGGCCGCCGGCCACGCAGTTGAGCGCCATGAACTGCGCCTGCATGTCGGTCGGAAAGCCCGGGTATTCGATGGTGCGAAAGCTCTGCGCGCGCAGCGCCGACCCACCCGCGCTGCGCACGCGGATGGCGCCGTCCAGCGCGTCCACCCGCACGCCGGCCTCGCGCAACTTGTCGATCACGGCGTCCAGGTGGTCGGCGCGGGCGTGGCGCAGCGTCACCTCGCCGCCGGTGGCGGCGACGGCGCACAGGAAGGTGCCGGCCTCGATGCGGTCGGCCACCACCTCGTGCGTGACGCCGTGCAGGCGCTCGACGCCCTCGATGCGGATGCGGCTGCTGCCGTGGCCCTCGATGCGCGCGCCCATGCGGATCAGCATCTCGGCCAGGTCGGTGATCTCTGGCTCCTGGGCGGCGTTTTCCAGCACCGTCTCGCCCTCGGCCAGCGTGGCGGCCATCAGGAAGTTCTCGGTGCCGGTGACGGTGACCATGTCGGTGGTGATGCGCGCGCCCTGCAGCCGGCGGCGGCCGGCGGGCAGGCGCGCCACCATGTAACCGTGCTCGACGTCGATCTGCGCGCCCATGGCCTGCAGGCCCTTGATGTGCTGGTCCACCGGGCGCGAGCCGATGGCGCAACCGCCCGGCAGCGACACCCGGGCGTGGCCAAAGCGCGCCAGCAGGGGCCCCAGCACCAGCACCGCCGCGCGCATGGTCTTGACCAGCTCGTAGGGCGCCTCGGGGCTCAGGCCGTCGGGCGCGACGAAGCTCATGCCGCCGCGCTCGCCATGGGTTTCGGTGGCCACGCCCATGTGGTCGAGCAGGCGGCGCATGGTGCGCACGTCGTGCAGGCGCGGCACGTTGACCAGGTGTACCGGCTCGCCGGTCAGCAGCGCGGCGCACATCTCGGGCAGCGCGGCGTTCTTGGCGCCGGAGATGGGCACCTCGCCCTGCAGCGGGCGGCCGCCGCGGATCAGCAGTTTGTCCATGCTTGACGCGATGAATGAAGAAAATCAGCCCTGTAGCACGCCTGACGAGCGTCAGAAGCTATTGTTTTGATAGTTTCAGGCACGCTGCGCCGCCCATTCGGCGGGGGTCAGCGTCTTCATGGACAGCGCGTGCACGGCGTCGGTCTGCATCTGGCTGCCCAGGGTGGCATACACCATCTGGTGGCGCGCGATGGGCCGCTTGCCCTCGAACTGGGGCGAGACGATGACGGCGAACCAGTGGCGGCCGTCGCCCTCCAGCTCCAGGTGCTCGCACACCAGACCGGCGGCGATGAGTTGCTTGATCTGCTCAGCGTTCATGGCGAAACCCTCGAAAGTCAGTAGCGCAGCTTGTAGCCGGTGCGCAGCAGGTGCAGCGTCAGCGCCGACACCAGCGCCACGCTGGTGCCCGCCACGCCCAGGCTGAACCAGGGCGAAACGTCGCTGACGCCGAAGAAGCCATGGCGAAAGCCGTCGATCATGTAGAAGAACGGGTTGACCTGGCTGATGGCCTGCCACACGCCCGGCAGCGAGTGGATGGAATAGAACACGCCCGACAGGAAGGTCATGGGCATGACGATGAAGTTCTGGAACAGCGCCATCTGGTCGAACTTGTCCGACCACAGACCCGCCAGCAGGCCCAGCACGCCCATCAGCGCGGCGCCCAGCACGGCGAACACCAGCACCCAGGGCAGCGCCGCCAGGCGCGGCGGCGCATACCACAGCGTCACCAGGTACACGCCCAGCCCCACCAGCAGCCCACGCGCGATGGCCGCGCCCACATAGGCGACGAACCAGTGCCAGGCCGACAGCGGCGTCAGCAGCACGAACACCAGGTTGCCCATGATCTTGCTCTGCACCAGGCTGGAGGCGCTGTTGGCAAAGGCGTTCTGCAGCACGCTCATCATCACCAGGCCGGGCACCAGGAAGGCGACGTAGCCCACGCCCGGGTAGATCTGCACGCGGCCTTCCAGCACATGGCCGAAGATCAGCAGGTACAGCACCGCCGTCAGCACCGGCGCGGCGATGGTCTGCAGCGCCACGCGCCAAAAGCGCAGCACTTCCTTCTTGAGCAGCATCTTCCAGCCGTCCTCGGGGGCCGGCAGGGCCCGCAGGCGGGGGCGCTGGCGCGGCTCGCTCATGCCGTGCCTCCGACCGCGGCGGGCACGCGCTGGCCGTTCATCAGGGCGATGAACACGTCCTCCAGGTCGGCCTTGCGGATCTCCAGGTCCTCCACCTTCACCCCGGCTTCACGCAGCTTGGCCAGGTGGCGCTCGATCTCGGCCGGGTCGTGCGCCGGCAGCTCGACGATGCGGCCGGTGACGCGCGCCAGCGCGGCCAGCGCCGGCGGCAGCGCGCCGTCGGTCTTGAAATACAGCACGTTGGCGGTGGCGTTGCTCAGTAGCGTGCTGGTGCGCTCCAGCGCGATCACGCGCCCGGTCTTGAGCATGGCGATGCGCTGGCACAGCGCCTCGGCCTCCTCCAGGTAGTGCGTGGTCAGCAGCACGGTGTGGCCCTGGCGGTTCAGGCCGTCGACGAACTGCCACAGCGTCTGGCGCAGCTCCACGTCGACGCCGGCGGTGGGCTCGTCCAGCACGATCACCGGCGGCTTGTGTACCAGCGCCTGCGCCACCAGCACGCGTCGCTTCATGCCGCCCGACAGCTGGCGCATGTTGGCCGTGGCCTTGTCGGCCAGGCCCAGGCCGGCCAGCAGCTCGTCGATCCAGTCGTCGTTGCGGTGCAGGCCGAAGTAGCCCGATTGAAAGCGCAGCGCCTCTCGCACGGTGAAAAAGGGGTCGAACACCAACTCTTGCGGCACGATGCCCAGGTGCCGGCGCGCGGCCACGAACTCGGTCTGCACGTCGTGGCCATGCACCAGCACCCGCCCCGAGGTGGCGCGCGCCAGCCCGGCCAGGATGGAGATCAGCGTGGTCTTGCCGGCGCCGTTGGGGCCGAGCAGGCCAAAGAACTCCCCTTCCTCGATGTCGAAGCCGACATCGTCGAGCGCTTTGAGGGGAGTGCTTCCAGGCTTGCCGGTGGCCGGGTAGACCTTGGACACCGACTGAAAGGAAATGGCGGGCATAGGCAACCGGTCATTTTACGGCGCCGGCGTGCACCGGGTGCGCCGGCCCGCCCATGCTGGGCGGCGGCCCGGGGGTATTCAGGCCGCCGCAGGCTCGGCCAGCAGCCCCAACACGCCGTACAGGCGCGCCAGCTCGCGCAGATGCGGGGCCAGCCCACGCACGGCGAACTGCTTGCCGTCCAGCAGGCACTCGCGCCGGCACTCCAGCAGCACGGCCAGGGCGGAGGAATCGAAGCGCACCAGCGGCGCGGCGTCGACCCACACCAGTGGGCCCGATTCGGCGCGCGCGGCCTCGCGCAGCAGGGTCAGGCAGGTCTGCGCCTGGGCGTGCATCAACTCCGCGGGCAGCACCAGCATGGTCAAGATCAGCCCTTGTCGCCGCGGGCGTTGGCCTGATTGCGCTCGGCCAGGGAGTGGATCAGCGCGTCGATGCCGCCGGCGTTGATCTGCTGCGCGAACTGCGGCCGGTAGTTGTCGACCAGCCAGACGCCCAGCACGTTCAGGTCGTAGATCTTCCAGCCGCTGCCCTGGCCCGGCGTGCGCTCCAGCCGGTAATCCAGTTGCACCGGCTCGCCGCGCCCCTTGACCCAGGTGCGCACCACCACTTCCTTGTCCTCGGGCGCGGCGCGCAGCGGGCGCACCTCCACCGTCTGGTCGCTGACCTGGCGCAGCGCGCCGGCATAGGTATGCACCAGCAGGGTCTTGAACTCCTGCTGCAATTTCTGCCGCTGCTCCGGCGTCGCCCGGCGCCAGCCGGGGCCGGTGGCCGACGCGGTCATGCGCGTGAAGTTGACATTGGGCATGACCTTGCCGTCGACCACGGAGATCACACGGCCGATGTCGCCGTTTTTCAGCGCCTTGTCGTTGCGCAGCTGGTCGAGCACCTCGGTCGACAGGCGCTGGATCAGGGCGTCCGGCGCCTCTTCCGCCGCCCACGCCCAGGGCGCGGCGCCCAAGGCGGTCAGCATGCCCAGGATGGCGCCGGCATGGCGCAGCAAGCGACGACGTGATCCTCGTGATGCGGTGTTCATGGATGTCATGTTCTGGTGTGCTTGGCCCGTGCCGACCGGGGCTTGGAAGGCATGGTGCCGCCCGAGTTCCCGGGCGCGGTTACGGATTGTGCCGTGCTGCCCGGTCGATCCCGGCGCAGGCGCCCTACTTCACCGGTGCTGCGCCGGCCGGGGCCGCGCTCCCCGCGGGCGCGTCCTCGTCGAGGTCGTAGCGTTCGGTGTCGACCGGGGGGTTGCCGTCGTGGATGTCGTTGCGGCGCTTTTGCAGGTAGGCGTCGCGCTGGAAGGAGTAGGAATCCAGCGCCGCCGATTCGAGCAGCTCGACCGCGCCCAGCACCGACGCACGGGTGTTGACGATCTGCGTGGCGCCCAGGGAATTGCGCACCGGGACGTCGTTCACGTGGCTCAGCGGGTGGCCATAGATGTCGACCGGCAGCGCCACGGTGTCGCGCACCGTGGAGGGTCCGAACAACGGCAGCACGAAGTACGGCCCGGCCGGCACGCCCCAGTAGCCCAGGGTCTGGCCGAAGTCCTCGCGGCGGCGCTCCAGGCGCATTTCGCTGGCCGGGTCGAGCACGCCGCCCAGGCCGATGGTGGTGTTGACCATCACGCGCCAGAACGAATGCAGCGCGGCTTCCGGCTTGGCCTGCAGCGTCTGGTTGACGAAGGACCAGACGTCACCCAGGTTGCCGAAGAAATTGCCCACGCCGGTGCGTACCGGCTGCGGCAGCACGTCGCGGTAGACGGTGGCCACGGGCTTGAGCACCGCCGTGTCCAGCGCGTCGTTGAAGCGGTACATGCCGCGGTTGTAGCCTTCCCACGGATCGCGCGGATCGGCCCCGGGGGCGCTGGCGCACCCCGTCACCAAGGCCAGCATGACCACGCCGGCCAGCCGCCGCGCGCGCGGGCCGGCGGCGGCTGAAATCGTCATGGCGGCACCCCGCAAGGGGGCGGGTTTTGGCGGGTGATGATGGGTCTGCATGGTGGTGGCGGGCACTGGCGTGCCGCATGGCGCTACTTGGCCCCGCCCCCCGACGACTTGCCGCCGGCGCCGCTGCTGGCGTTGCCGGCCGCGCTGTTGTAGAGAAACTGGCTGATCAGGTTCTCCAGCACGACGGCGGACTGGGTGGCGCTCACATTATCGCCGGGCGCCAGGTTCTTGTCGTCGGCGCCGGGCTCGATGCCGATGTACTGATCGCCCAGCAGCCCACTGGTGAGGATCTTCAGCGAGCTGTCCTTGGGAAAGTGAAAGCGCGGGTCCATGTCCAGCTCGATGCGCGCCTGGAAGCGCTCGTCGTCGAAGCCGATGCGGGCCACCCGGCCCACCACCACGCCGGCGCTGCGCACCGCCGCCTTGGGCTTGAGCCCGCCGATGTTGTCGAAGTTGGCCGTGATGCGGTAGCCGCGCTGGAAGTTCAGCGACAGCAGGTTGGCCGACTGCAGCGCCAGGAACATCAGCGCCGCCAGGCCGATCAGCACGAACAGCCCGACCCAGATATCGTTCTTGGAGCGTCCCATCTCGCGTTTTCTCCCGCACCATTCAACTGAACATCAGCGCCGTGAGCAGGAAGTCCAGCCCCAGCACCATCAGCGACGCCATCACCACCGTGCGCGTGGTGGCGCGCGCCACGCCCTCGGCCGTCGGCTTGGCGACATAGCCCTGCAGCAGCGCCACGAAGGTGACGGTGAAGCCGAACACCACGCTCTTGACGACGCCGTTGCCCAGGTCGTCGAACACGTCGACCCCGCCTTGCATCTGGCTCCAGAAGGCGCCCGGATCGACACCGATCATCGGCACGCTGACCACCCAGCCGCCCATCACGCCGACGGCGTTGAACACCGCCGTCAGCAGCGGCATGACGATCACGCCGGCCCAGAAGCGCGGCGCGATGATGCGCTGGATCGGGTCGACCGCCATCATCTCCATGGCCGAGAACTGCTCGCCCGCCTTCATCAGCCCGATCTCGGCCGTCAGCGAGGTGCCGGCGCGGCCGGCGAACAGCAGCGCCGTCACCACCGGCCCCAGTTCGCGCAGCAGCGACAGCGCCACCATCATGCCCACCGCTTCGGCCGAGCCGTAGCGCTGCAGAATGTTGTAGCCCTGCAGCGCCAGCACGAAGCCGACGAACAGGCCCGACACCGCGATGATGGCCAGCGAGTAATTGCCCAGGAAGTGCACCTGATCGCGCAGCAGCGAAAAACGCCGGAACGTCGGCCCCGCCAGCCGCACCAGGCGCCAGAAGAAGCGCGCCGCGTAGCCCATGTCGTCCAGGCCGCGGCGCACGGCAAAGCCGATGTCGGACGGGCGCCACCAGCTCACGGCCCCACCTCCACGCCGAAGTCCTGCTCCACCGTCGGGCCGGGGTAGTGGAACTGCACCGGCCCCTGCTGGTCCAGCCCGACGAACTGGCGGATCAGCGGGTCGCTGCTGGCGCGCACCTCGGCCGGCGTGCCACGGGCCGCCACGCCGCCATCGGCCAGGATGATCACCTGGTCGGCGATGTGAAAGGTCTCGGCCACGTCGTGCGACACCACGATGCTGGTGATGCCCAGCGCGTCGTTCAGCTGGCGGATCAGCCGCGCCGCCGTGCCCAGCGAAATCGGGTCCAGCCCGGCGAACGGCTCGTCGTACATGACCAGCTCCGGGTCCAGCGCGATGGCGCGCGCCAGCGCCACGCGCCGCGCCATGCCGCCGGAAATCTGCGAGGGCATCAGATCGCGCGCGCCGCGCAGGCCCACGGCGTCCAGCTTCATCAGCACGATGTGGCGGATCAGCGCTTCGGGCAGCGGCGTGTGCTCGCGCAGCGGAAAGGCCACGTTGTCGAACACCGACAGGTCGGTGAACAGCGCCCCGAACTGGAACAGCATGCCCATGCGCCGGCGCGCCGCGTACAGCTGCGGCTCGCTCATCGCGCCCACGTCCTGACCGGCCACCAGCACCTGCCCCTGCTGGGCGCGCTGCTGGCCGCCGATCAGGCGCAGCACGGTGGTCTTGCCGCCGCCCGAGGCGCCCATCAGCGCCGTCACCTTGCCGCGCGGCACGCTGAGCGACAGCTGGCGCAGCACCGGACGCTCGCCGTAACCGAAGGTCACGTCGCGCAGCTCGACCAGGGCGTCAGAAGAAGGTGCGGTAGCCATGCCATCAAAAAACCGGCCCTGGAGGCCGGCTGGTCAATGATACGGGATCGGGTCGGGCGCCGTTCAGGGCGCGGTGCGCAGCCGAATTTCAACAATGAAAATCGGCTGTAGCGCCCGCCTGTCTTGCGTCAGAAGCTCCAATTTTTGGAGCACCCGGGTCACAGCGCTTCGGCGCGCAGCTGCTCGGCGCTGCGCGGTGACAGCAGGCCTGGCGCCACGTCGAACACCGTCAGCGCGCCGTGGCGGCCCTGCTGGTGCAGGCGGTGCACGGCGCGCGCATAGGCCACCAGCACGGCCGAGGTGAACTCGGGGTTGCTGCCCAGCGTCAGGCCGTACTCGATCACCTGCGTCACGCCGGGGCTGGTCTGGCCGCTGCGGATCACGAAGCCGCCGTGCGGCATGGCGCCATGCTCGCGCTGCAATTGCTCGGCGCTGATGAAGTGCACCGTGGTGTCGTATTCGTCGAAGTAGTGCGGCATGCCGACGATGGCCTGGCGCACCGCCTCGGCGTCGGCGCCCTGGGCCAGCACCACGAAGCATTCGCGCGTGTGCTTCTGGCGCGTGCTCAGCCGCGGCTGGCCACCGGCGCGCACCTGCTGCACCGCCGCCGGCACCGGCACCGTGTACTGCACGCCACCGGCCACGCCGGGCACGCGGCGGATGGCGTCCGAGTGGCCCTGGCTCACGCCCTTGCCCCAGAAGGTGTAGCTGGCGCCGTCGGGCAGCAGCGCCTCGCCCATCACGCGGTTGATGGAGAACATGCCCGGGTCCCAGCCGGCCGAGATCAGCGCCGTCTTGCCGTGGGCGCGCGCCGGCGCGTCGACGGCGGCAAAGTATTCGGGGATGCGCGCGTGGGTGTCGAAGCTGTCCACCGTGTTGCACAGCGCGGCCAGTTTCGGCCCCTGCTCGGGCAGGTCCTCCTTGGAGCCGCCGCACAGGATCAGCACGTCGATGCCGCTGGCGTGGCCGGCCAGCGCGTCCATGCCGTGCACCGGCACGCCGGCCGTCAGGGGCTGGATCTGGCTGGGCGGGCGGCGGCTGTAGATGCCGACCAGCCGCATGTCGGGGTTGCGGGTGATGGCGGCTTCGACGCCACGGCCAAGGTTGCCGTGACCGGCAATCGCGATCCGGATGGGAGCAGACATGGGGTGTTCCTTGAAAGGTCGCGCGACGCCACATGGCTGCGCCCGCAGCAGGGGGTCGCGACGTGTGAAAGGCGGATTTTTACCACGACCGCTCGTGTCCCGGTGCCCTGCACCGGCGGCGATCTGAATGCACAATCGCCGCCCATGACCGCTGCCCCGCCACTGCTCGACGTACAGGCCCTGAGCAAGAGCTACGCCGGCACGCGCGTGGTCGATGGCGTGTCGCTGGCCATCGCGCCCGGCGAATGCCTGGGCGTGATCGGCCCCAACGGCGCCGGCAAGACGACGACGATCCGCATGTGCCTGGGTCTGACGGCGCCCGATTCCGGCGGCATCCGCTATTTCACACAACCCGACGGCACGGCCTTGGAGATGCCGCGCGATGGGCTGGCCATCAAGGCGCGGCTGGGCGTGGTGTCGCAGTTCGATTCGCTCGACCCCGATTTCAGCTGCGCCGAAAATCTGTTCGTCTTCGGCCGCTACTTCGGTCTGACGCGGTCGCAGATGGCCGAGCGCGTGCCGCAGTTGCTCGACTTCGCCGCGCTCGGCCACAAGGCCGACGCCAAGCCGGCCGAGCTGTCGGGCGGCATGAAGCGCCGCCTGTCGCTGGCGCGCGCACTGGTCAACAACCCCGATCTGCTGCTGCTGGACGAACCCACCACCGGGCTTGATCCACAGGCGCGCCACCTGATGTGGGAGCGCCTGCAGCGCCTGCTGGCCGAGGGCAAGTCGATCCTGCTGACCACGCACTTCATGGACGAGGCCGAGCGCCTGTGCCACCGCCTGCTGGTGCTCGACCATGGCCGCAAGATCGCCGAGGGGCGCCCGCGCGAGCTGATCGCCGAGCACCTGGAGCCGGAGGTGATCGAGGTCTACGGCCACGGCGCGCTGGCGCTGGCCGATTCAACACTGGCGGCGCACGCCGAGCGCGTCGAGCGCAGCGGCGAGACGGTGTTCTTCTACACCCGCCACGCGCGGCCCTTGATGCAGGCGCTGGAAGCGCACCCGCAATTGCGCACCTTGCACCGTCCCGCCAACCTGGAGGACTTGTTCCTCAAGCTGACGGGCCGACAGATTCGACAAGATGGCTAACCGCAACGAAGCCTCCGTCTGGGCGCCGCCGCGCCTGTCGATGCGCTGGTGGCCGGTGTTCCAGCGCAACCTGCTGGTGTGGCGCAAGCTGGCGCTGCCCAGCCTGCTGGCCAACATCGGCGAGCCGCTGCTGTGGCTGGTGGCCTTCGGCTACGGCCTGGGCGCCATGGTGGGGCGCGTACCCACGCATGGGCAGGAAGTGCCCTACATCGTGTTCCTGGCCAGCGGCAGCATCTGCATGAGCGCCATGAACGCGGCCAGCTTCGAGGCGCTGTACTCGGCCTTCTCGCGCATGCACGTGCAAAAGACCTGGGACGGCATCCTCAACACCCCCGTGCAGCTCGACGACGTGGTGCTGGCCGAGATGCTGTGGGCCGGCTTCAAAGCCTTGTTCTCGGTCGTCGCCATCCTGGGCGTGATGCTGGCGCTGAAGATCAGCCTTTCTCCCAAGCTGGTGCTGGTGCTGCCGATCGGGTTGGTGGCGGGCGTCACCTTTGCCAGCATGGCGCTGGTGTTCAACGCCAAGGCCCAGGGCTACGACTTCTTCACCTACTACTTCGCGGTGCTGCTGTCGCCCATGATGTTCCTCTCGGGCGTGTTCTTCCCGCGCTCGCAGCTGCCCGGCTTCGCGCAGACCATCACCGACTGGCTGCCGCTGACGGCGGCGGTGGAACTGGTGCGCCCGCTGTTCCTCGACCAGTGGCCGGCCGATGCCGCGCGCCACCTGGCCGTGCTGGCAGCCTACGCCATCGCCAGTTTCTGGATCGCGCTGGCGTTCACCCGGCAGCGTTTCCGGCGCTGAGCGCTGGCCCGTCCATTCATCGCTGCCCACGCATGCCCTATCAGGGCTAAAGCTTGAAATCGGCCCGCTTGGCAGCTTTGCCAGATTGGCATGACAGATTGACAGGTCGGCGCGAGGGCGTCCTGCCAATGTGGCAGATCAGATGACCGCTGCCCGCGCAAATTGAATGGCGACAAGCGCTTGCAACAGCCTACCGGGCTGGCATGCACCTTGCTTCATACCCTGCAGACACACCGCACATGTGGATGGGGATATGAAGCCGATTCTTGTCGTTACCGCCGGCCTGCTGGCTGTCTTGACCGCCGCCCAGGCGCAGGCGCCGGGCGCCTCCGCGCCAGCGGTCGCGACGCCGGTTGCGGGCGCCCCCATCGCCGGCCTGCAACCCCACCAGCGCCCGGCGGGCGCCCCGACCGAGACCGACCAGCCGGCATCACCCGAGCAAATGGCCCGCTGGCTGCGCGGCGTGTCGGCGCCCCACCCCGGCAACGTGGACACCATCGCCGCGACCGGGCGCTGGTGGGTGCCCCTGCGCGGCCCCGGCATGACGCCGCCCTACGACCCGCGTGGCTGGCATGAGGGCGCCAGCGCGGTATCGCCCGTCGCACCGGCCAGCGCCGCATCCCGCTGAGCACCTTTGTGCACGCGATGACCCATGCATTGATCACGCCCAGCCGTCGGCTCTGCTGCGGCTGGGCTCACCGAATCGCCGCGGCCGTGCAAGGCGGTGCGTCGATGCTGCCGACAGGCAGGGGGCGTTAAAGCCCTTTTTTTCCTTGTCTTGTAATGAAGGAGATCTCCATGAAATTGGTTCGTAAAGCACTTGGCCTGTCGGTGATGGCTGCTGCACTGGCAGCGCTGCCCGCCATGGCACAGCAATCCGGCATGAGCGGTATGTCGGGCATGAGCGGCAACAAGCCGGCCGCTGGAGAGCAGAACCCTGGCATGAGCGGTATGTCCGGCATGTCTGGCCAGCAAGGCATGTCCGGTATGTCGGGCATGAGTGGTCAGCAAGGCATGTCCGGTATGTCTGGCCAGCAAGGCATGTCCGGTATGTCGGGCATGAGTGGTCAGCAAGGCATGTCCGGCATGAGTGGCCAGCAGGGCATGAGCGGCATGTCGGGCATGTCCGGCATGAGTGGCCAGCAGGGCATGAGCGGCATGTCGGGCATGTCCGGCATGAGCGGCCAGAAAGGTATGAGCGGCATGTCCGGGATGAGCGGCCAGAAAGGCATGTCCGGCATGAGCGGCATGTCGGGCAACAAGGCCAAGGCCGCCAAGAAGAAGAAAAAGCCCCGCAAGGCAGGCCAACAAGGCATGTCGGGCATGAGTGGCATGTCCGGGATGAGCGGCATGTCCGGTATGAGCGGCATGTCCGGTATGTCTGGGATGAGTGGTCAGCAAGGCATGTCTGGCATGAGCGGCCAACAAGGCATGTCCGGCATGAGCGGTCAGCAAGGCATGTCCGGCATGAGCGGCCAACAAGGCATGTCGGGCATGAGCGGCAGCAAGTAAGCACTGTCCTGCCGTGAGCCCCGGGCCGGCCATCATGCCGGCCCGGCGACCGACTGCGGCGCCCTCGCTGCCGCGGCGGTGTTTCTCAAAGCCTTTTTCCCAAAGTCTTTTCTCGTCGGAGCAAGCACCATGCGGCCTTTGTCCTTCAGGCTGGTTCTGGCTGGGTTGTCCTGCCTGTTGGCGGCGTGGCTCGCCTCGGGATGCAGTGACAACGCCAAGCCGATCACGCCCGCGCCTGTCGCCAGCGCACCGCCTGCCGCGGCACCCGCACCAGCGGCCGTCAAGCCGGTCAGCTACCACGCGGCCAAGTACGACCCCATCCACTTCAAACCGGCGATCGAGAAGGCCACCGACCAGCAATGCCTGGCCTGCCACGCCGAAGTGCTCAAGCCCTCCGTGCGCAAGACCTCGCCAGCGGGGCTGCCGGCCAGCACCGCCAAGGCCTGGTACCAGGTCACCTCGACCTACCAGGGCGAACAGGACACCTTTCACCGCCGCCACCTGGAAACGCCGCTGGCCAAGCAGGTGATGAACATGCGCTGCACCACCTGCCACGAAGGCAACGACCCGCGCGAGGAAGCGCCCGGCTCGTCCACCTTCGACAGCGGCCAGCAGATCCTGCGCAAGATGGTCAACCCCGAGACCGTGTGCCTGAAGTGCCACGGCAAGATGAATGTCGAAGTCATGGGCCTGCCCGGCCCGTGGGAGCAGTCCAAGGCCACGTTCCAGAACAACTGCCTGCTGTGCCACGCCGGCATCCGCACCACGCGGCACCAGGTCAATTACCTCAACGCCAAGGCCATTGAGGAACTGGGCGCCAAGCCCAATGGCGGCGACCTGTGCTTTGGCTGCCACGGCGGCCGCTCGTGGTACCGCACGCACTACCCCTATCCGCGCCACGCCTGGCCCGGCATGGCCGCCGACGTGCCCGACTGGGCCAAGGGGCGCCCCACCGAGAGTGAAGTGCGCTTCATCAGCGCCGCCGTCGCGCAGACCGGAGATAAGAAATGAAGCACGACCTGCCTGAAGTCCTGGATGCGCCAGCGGCCGCGCGCTTTCCCAGCGTCAACGATTCCATCGACCAGCATTCCACCGGCTACAAGCGGCGCGACTTCCTAAAGATCGTCGGCGCCACGGCCGGCGCGGCGGGACTGGTCAGCGTCGGCGTGGGCATCGCACCCGAAAAGGCCCAGGCCTTTGCCTACGAGCCCTATTTCACCGACGACCAACTGACCACCGTGGTCACCTCGTGCGCGCACAACTGCGGCTCGCGCCACGTGCTGGTGGCGCACAAGAAGGGCGACGTGATCGTGCGCCTGTCGACCGACAACGGTGAATACCAGGCTCAAGGTGCCTACGGCAAAGACACGTTTGAAGAGCCGCAGCTGCGCGCCTGCCTGCGCGGGCGCAGCTACCGCGCGCGCCTGTATTCGCCCGAGCGCCTGCTCTACCCCATGAAGCGCGTCGGCGCGCGCGGCGAGCACAAGTTCAAGCGCATCAGCTGGGACGAGGCGCTGAACGAAATCGCGCAAAAGATGGTGCAGCTGAAGAAAGACTTTGGCCCCACCGCCATCCTGGACCAGAGCTACGCTGGCGCCAGCTACGGCGTGCTGCACAAGTCCGACCAGATCGAAGGGCTGCTGGGCCGCTTTCTGGGCATGTTCGGCTGCCGCACCAACTCGTGGAGCGTGCCCAGCTACCAGGGCACCACGTTCTCCAGCCGCATGACCTTCGGCACCATCCAGGATGGCAACGAGGACGACACCTTCGCCCACAGCAAGCTGATCATCATGTGGGGCTGGAACCCGGCCTACACCTTCCACGGCGGCAACACCTTCTATTACATGCGCATGGCCAAGCAGAAGGGCTGCAAGTTCGTGCTCATCGATCCGCAGTACACCGATTCGGCCGCCGTGTACGACGCGTGGTGGATTCCGATCAAGCCCAACACCGACGCCGCCATGATGGCCGGCATGGCCCACCACATCTTCACCAACAACCTGCAAGACCAGAAGTTCATCAACAAGTTCTGCCTGGGGATGGATGCGGGCACCACCACCGGCGACTACAAGGGCAAGGAGAACTTCAAGGACTACATCCTGGGCAAGTACGACAACACGCCCAAGACGCCCGAATGGGCCGCCGCCATCTGCGGCGTGAAGGCCGAGGACATCATCAAGCTGGCCGAGATGTACGCCAAGACCAAACCGGCGGCATTGAAAGCCAGTTGGGCGCCCGGTCGCGCCAGCTATGGCGAGCAATACAACCGCATGGCCGCCGCGCTGCAGGCCATGACCGGCAACATCGGCGTGCTGGGCGGTTGCGCCGAGGGCGTGGGCAAGGCCTGGCACAGCGAGAGCGTGGCCTACCCCTACGACGAAAACGCCAACCTGTGGTGGGCCTCGATCAAGTCCGACCGCTGGGCGCACTGCGTGCTGAACTACCCCGACATCAAACGGGAGGAACTGGGCCTTTGGCCGCGCGAGGACGACCTCGACGGCAAGGTGCCCAACATCAAGGCCATCTTCTGGCAGGGCAGCGACTGGTTCAACCAGCTCACCAACATCAACAAGGAAATCAAGGCGATCGAAAAGCTGGAACTGGTGGTGTGCATGGATTCGACCATCACCCCATCGGGCATCTGGGCCGATTACCTGCTGCCGATTGCCACCCACTTCGAGCGGCACGACGTCGCCTTGCCCTGGTACAAGGGCCACTACTACATCCACCGGCCCAAGGTGATCGAGCCGCTGGGCGAAAGCAAGACCGACTTCCAGGTCTTCACCGAACTCAGCTACCGGCTCGAAGAACTCGATCCGAACCTGAAGAACCTGGGCAAGCGCTACAACCCGCGCGCCGACCGCAGCTACTTCCAGAACCCCGACGCGGTGGACGAGGCCTATCTGCTGGCCTGGTGGACCAACAACGTGCAGCACCACCAGGGTGTGACCATGTCGTGGGACGAATTCAAGAAGCACGGCACCTACAAATTCAAGCTGAAAGAGCCGCACGTCGCCTTCCGCGAGCAGGTGACCAAGGGCGTGCCGTTCGAGACGCCCAGCGGCAAGATCGAAATTCTGTCGACGCAACTGGCCGACATCACCGACTGGACGAAGACGCAGTACGGCTACGAGATTCCGTACATCCCCAAGTGGGTCGAGCCGTTCGAGTCGCTCAACCACCCCATCGCCAAGCAGTACCCGTTCCATTTGATCAGCCCGCACCCGCGCTGGCGCACGCACTCGATCTTCAACAACATCCCCTGGCTGCGCGAGACCTTCGAGCAAGAGGTCACCATCAACGCCAGCGATGCCAAGAAGCTCGGCATCCAGACCGGCGACACGGTGGAGGTGTGGAACGACCGTGGCAAATGCGTGGTGCCCGCCTACGTGACCGAGCGCCTGCTGCCCGGCGTGCTGGTGCTGTTTGAAGGCGCGTGGATGGACCCGGACAAGGATGGCATCGACCGCGCCGGCAACCCCGACTTCCTGACGCTGGACAACCCCAGCCCCGCCGGCGCCTTTGCCTACAACAACGCCATGGTGCAGATCAAGAAGACCGATCTGGTGCACCGCCCCGGCTGGGACGATCTGGCCGTGGCGCGCTCGTCGGTGTTCCGCCGCGACATGTGACGGGAGAAGAACATGGCTGAAAAACAAGTCATCAACAAGCTCGGCGTCGATGCCAAGGCGCGCGTGAAGTACGCGCAGGAAAAGCGCGACGCCACCACCTACGAGCCGGTCGTCCCACAGCAGCAGTGGGGCTTCATCCACAACAACATGGATTGCATCGGCTGCCGCGCCTGCGAGATTGCCTGCAAGGACAAGAACGGCCTGCCGCCCGGCCCGCGCTTTCGTCGCGTCATGTACATCGAAGGCGGCAGCTTTCCCGACGTGTTTGCCTACAAGGTCAACATGTCGTGCAACCACTGCGCCGAGCCGGCCTGCCTGCCGTCGTGCCCGACCGGCGCCATCTGGAAGCGCGCCGACAACGGCGTGGTCGACATCGACAGCACGCTGTGCATCGGATGCCGCCGCTGCGAAGCCACCTGCCCCTACGGCGCGCCGCAGTACGACCCGACCGACAACACCGTCAAGAAGTGCAACCTGTGCATTGACGAGCTGGAAGCGGGCCGCAAGCCGTATTGCGTGTCGGCCTGCATGATGCGCGTGCTCGACATCGGCCCCATCGACCAGCTGCGCGCCGGCACCTGGGACACCAAGGCCATGGGCCCGGGCGACAAGCCCGTGCGCCAGGTGCAGCACATGGCCAACCCGGAATTGACCAACCCGTCGATCGTGTTCATCGCGCATCCGAAGGGCAAAGTCGAGCCGCCGCCGCAGACACCGGCCGCGCCGGCGCCCAAGGCCTCGTCATGAACGCGCCGCACCCGCCGTGGCAGGCACTGGCGGCTGAAGACCTGCGCGCCCTGGCCTGGCTGCACACCCAAGAGCGCCCGCCCGAAGTGCTGGCCGCCTTGTACGCGAGCGGCTTTCCCGCCACGCTAACCCTGGTCGGCGCGGACGCCGCCGAAGCCCAAGCCATGGACGCTGCGCTGCGCGCCCTGGCCAGCAGCCGTTGCGAAGAAGACGCGCCGGGCGCGCTGCCCGCCTCCAGCGCCGACGAGTTGGCAGCCGACTACGCGGCCATCTACCTGACGCATGCGCTGCGCGCCTCGCCGCACGAATCGGTGTGGCGCGACGACGACCACCTGATGCTGCAAGGCCCCACCTTTGCCGTGCGCGCCTTCTACCGCCGCCACGGCATTCAAGTGAGCGATTGGCGCGCGCGCGCCGACGACCACCTGGTGCACGAGCTGGAGTTCGTGGCCCTGCTGCTGGAGCGCGGCGACGAACGCGAGGCCGCGCGCTTCTTGAAGACCCATCTGCTCGCCTGGCTGCCCGACTTTGCGCGCCGCGTGGCGCAGCGCGCCGCCACCCCGTTCTACGCCGCGCTGGCCGGCCTGACGCTGGCCGCCTGCGAGGCCTGCCAGCGCCGTTTGCCCAGCGTGGCCGCGCTGCCGCCTGTGGTGGCTGACGGTCCTGCAGGCGCACCTGGTTGCGGTTGACAGGGCAACGCAGATGCGGCTGTTTTTAAGCATAATGAGCCGATTTCCCTTGCCCATCCAGCGCAAGCAGCTATTGTTTATGTAGTATCGCACCATGAACCACCTGGACATCCACGCCGAACGCTGCGTGCATCAACAGGTGGTGGCGTCGGACTGCGACGCCTGTGTGCGTGCCTGTCCGCCCGGCGCCTGGCGCCTGCACGACGACGGTCTGGGCTTTGACGCCGACGCCTGCGACGGCTGCGGCCTGTGCGTGGCCGCCTGCCCCACCGGTGCGTTGGAGCTGCCTGCACCACAAGCCCTGCTGCACACCGACGCCCGTGGCAAGCGCAGCCTGCTGCTGGCTTGCGAGCGCGCGGATGTGCACGGCGCGGCGGGCGTCGTGGCTTGCTTGTACGCGCTCGCGCCGGGTTGGCTGCTGCGCCAATGCGACACGCACCGTGCCCACGCCATCGCGGTGGCACCGGGCGATTGCACGCACTGCGAGCGCGGCGCCGCCGGGCCGGCATGGCGCGCGCACTGGCTGGCCGTGGCGGCGCGGCTGCCCGCTGCGCCGCAGCTGAAGCCCACCACCGCCCCCGAGTGGACGGCACGCGCCAGCGCGCCCGCCGTGCCGGACGCGGGCCGGCGCGCCTTCTTTCGCCGCCTGGCACCTGTGGCGACCCGAGCCACCGCGACTGCCAGTGAACCGGCGCTGTCCAGCGCGCGCGCCGACACCGTGGCGCGCCTGGCCGTGGTCGGCACCGATGCCCCGCCTGCGCCGCTGTGGGCCGTCACGCTGGATACCGCGCGCTGCACCTTCTGCATGGCCTGCACCCGCTTGTGCCCCACCGGCGCGCTGGCGGTCGAGCTGGGCAGCGCCGTGGAGCAGTTTCGGCTCGACATGGCCCGCTGCACCGGCTGCGGCCTGTGCCAGGCGGTGTGCGGCGACGGTGCGCTGTCGGCGCCGCGCACGCCGGCGCCCGACGACACCGCGCTGGCCCAGCCGGTGCGCCTGCCGCTGCACCGCCGCCGCTGCCCGTCCTGTCGGATTGACTTTCATCAATTTGCCGCGCCTGCCGAGGGGCCACACTCTGAAGAACGGTGTCCGACCTGCCGGCAAGGCCGCCCCTGGCAGCCCAAGCTTGTGGTGCAGGACGCCACCCCTTCATGAACAGCGCACCCGCCGCCCACATGCCCGGCGCCGCGCCCACCGCTGCGCCGCGCTCGGGGCTGGGCGCGTGGCTGGGCGCCTCGTTGGCGCGGCGGCTGACGCTGGGCCTGATCGTCGCGCTGCTGCTGTCGGCCGGCCTGCTGGTGGCGCTGGCCCTGGCCATCAGCCGCGATGCCTTGCGCCGCGAGCACGAGCAATCGGCCACGCGCGTGGCGCACCTGTTCGAGGCCAGCTTGCAAAACGCCATGCTCAAGCACGATATCGAAGGCATGGCCGGCATCCTGGCCGCGCTCGGGCACTCGCCCGGCGTGGCCGGGGCGCGCCTTTTGGCGCCGCAGGGCACGGTGCGCTTTGCTTCGCGGCCCGAGGCGGTGGGCAGCAGCGCCCAGGCGCAGATCGCCGGCCTGTGCCTGCATGCCGGCTGCACACCGTCGGCGCCGCGCCTGGCCTGGCACGCAGCGCCCGAGGGCGATCGGCTGCAGATTGCCTACCCCATCCTCAACCAGGCGCGCTGTGCGCAGTGCCACGGCCCCGCGGCCGAGCGCCCGGTCAACGGCGTGCTGCTGGTCGATTTCAAGCCGCTGCCGCCCGCCACGCCGGGCAGTGGCCCGGCGTTGCTGCTGGCCGGCGCGGGGCTGGCGGCGTTGGGGGTGTTCGCCGCCATCATGGGTTTCACGCTGCGCCGCCAGGTGACGCAGCCGCTGGCCGCGCTGGCGCAGGCCACCGACCGGCTGGCCGCGGGCGATTTGTCGGCGCGCGTCAACGCCAGCGGCGACGACGAACTGGGCCGCGTCAGCCATGGCTTCGACCGCATGGCCGCGCGCATCGACGCCATGGTCGGCCGGCTGGATGCGCAGGCGCGGTTTCTGCAAACGCTGATCGACGCCATGCCCGACCCGGTGCTGGTGATCGGCGCCGACCACCGCATCCGCCTGGCCAACCAGGCCTATGCCACGCTGCTGGGCCACGACGCGCAGGCCGTGGTCGGCCAGCCCTGCTACCGCGCCAGCCGCGGCCTGGCCGAACCCTGCCCCAGCACGCTGGTGACCTGCCCGCTGGCCGAAATCCGCCAGCACGCGCAGCCGGTGCGCAGCATGCTGCGCCTGCAACGCAGCGACGGCGCGCCGGTCGAGGTGGACATCGAGGCCGCACCCGTGCACGCCGCCGATGGCGAGACGCTGGTGGTCGAGGTGCTGCGCCCGCTGGAGCGCGCGCTGCGCTTTTCGCAAGAGCAGCGCCTGTCCACCATCGGCCTGCTGGCCAACGGCGTGGCGCACGAGATCCACAACCCGCTGGCCTCGATCCGCCTGGCGCTGCAAGCCATCCTGCGCGGGTTGCGCAACGGCGGCATGGACCGCCCGGAGATGGTCGATTACCTGGAACTGGTCGATCGCGAGATCGACCGCTGCGTGCTCACCACCCAGCGCCTGATGCAGATGAGTCAGGCGCCCACGCAGGCGCTGCAACCGGTGCGCCTGGTCACCGCCATCGACGACGTGCTGGCGCTGCTGCGCGAGGAGTGCCGCGCGCGCGGCGTGCAGGTGCGGGTGAGCGGCGTGCCCGAGAGCGAGCGCGTGCGGGGCGACGAGGCCGAACTGCGCCAGGTGCTGGTCAACCTGGTGCACAACGCGCTGCACGCCATGCCGCAGGGTGGCCGCATCGACATCGAAGGCGCAGCCAGCGACGACGGCGCCCGCCTGCGCCTGGCCGTGCGCGACAGCGGCTGCGGCATTGCGCTGGCCGACCAGCCGCTGATCTTCATGCCCTTTTTCAGCCGCCGAGTGGACGGCCAGCGCGGCACCGGCCTGGGGCTGGCCATCTGCAAGGCCACCATGGAGCGTTTTGGCGGCGCCATCGAGGTGCAGAGCACGCCGGGCCAGGGCAGCACGTTCACGCTGACGCTGCAGCGCGTGACGGCGGATGCGGTCACAGGCGTGGGTTGATGAGGAGGTCGACATGAAATCCTCCATCCTGGTGGTCGAAGACGACCCGGTGCTCAACGGCCTGCTGGTCAAGGAGTTGCGCAAGGCCGGCTACGACATCGACAGCGCCAGTTCGTGGCGCGACGCGCAGCAGCGCATTGCCGCCTTCGCGCCCAATCTGGTGCTGCTGGACGTGAACCTGCCCGACGCCAGCGGCTTCGGCCCGTTGAGCGAAATCGCCGCCTCGCGCCCGGTGGTCATGCTGACGGCCTATGGCAACGTCAACCAGGCCGTAGAAGCCATGCGCCTGGGCGCGGCGGATTACCTGGTCAAGCCGGTCAACCTGGACGAATTGGAACTGGTGATTCGCGGCGCGCTGGAGCGCTCGCAGCTGCGCGCGCAAAAAGCCCTGGGCGCGGGCGACGCGGCCAGCAGCGCCATGATCGGCGACAGCCCCGCCATGCGGCAGCTGCGCAAGACGATTGCCGAAGTGGCGCTGAGTGACGTCACGGTGCTGATCGAGGGCGAAAGCGGTGCTGGCAAGGAACTGGTGGCGCAGGCGCTGCATGCCGCCAGCGCACGCCGCAGCGAACCCTTCGTGCCGGTGGACTGCTGCACGCTGCAAGAGTCGCTGTTCGAATCCGAGCTGTTCGGCCACGAGCGCGGCGCCTTCACCGGCGCCGACCGGCGCAAGGCCGGCCTGATCGAGGCCGCCGCGCACGGCACCCTGTTCCTTGACGAGATCGGCGAGGCCGGCCCCGCCATCCAGGCCAAGCTGCTGCGCGTGCTGGAGACCGGGCGCTTTCGCCACGTGGGGGCCACCACCGATTTGCGCACCGACGCGCGCATCGTCGCTGCCACCAACCGCGACCTGCGCGAGCGAGCGCGCGAAGGCCAGTTCCGCGACGACCTGTACTACCGCCTGTCGGCCTTCGTGCTGCGGGTGCCGCCATTGCGCGCGCGGCGCGAGGACATCGGCGCGCTGGCGGCGCATTTCATCGCCCGCCGCCGCCAGGGTCGGGGGCTGCCGCCGATTCGCCTGAGCCCGGCGGCGCTGGAGCATCTGACTCGGTACGACTGGCCCGGCAACGTGCGCGAATTGCGCAACGTGATTGAGCGCGCGCTGATCCTGGTCGGCAACGCGCCCGAGATCACACCAGCCCATCTGGGCCTGGTCGAGCCGGCGCCCGGCGGCGCAACCGCCGCGACCCCAGGTCCCGCCGTTGCCGTCACGTCGTCAGGCGAGGAAACATTGGTGCTGCGCGGCGAACCCACGCTTGACAGCATCGAGCACGAATACCTCGGCCAGTTGCTCCAGAAGTATGGCGGCAACCGCCGCAAGGTGGCCGAGGCCCTGGGCGTGTCTGAGCGCACCGCCTACCGCATGATGGAGCGCCACGGCTACAAATAGTGGGCAACGCCGCCGGTCCGGCCGTTTCAGCCCGGCTTGACGCCTGATCGATCCGGGTTTCCGGCCGGGTTCGCCGACTCGCGGATCAGTGTCGCCGCCTTCTCGGCGATCATGATCACCGGCGCGTTGGTGTTGCCCGCCACCACGCTGGGCATGATCGAGGCATCCACCACGCGCAGGCCGTCGATGCCGCGCACGCGTAGCCGCTCGTCCACCACGTCCATCGGCCCATGCCCCATGCGGCAGCTGCCGACCGGGTGGTAGATACCGTCGGCGTACTGGCGGATAAAACCCTCGATCTCGGCGTCGCTGCGCCGGTCGGCCGAGCTCTCGCGGCCGCCGTGGCGCGCCAGCGCCGGCTGGCTCAGCAACTCGCGCATCAGCTTGAAGCCGCGCACCATGCGGCGCATGTCGTCGGCGTCCTGCAGTAGCGCGGTATCGATCCGCGGCGCCGCCAGGGGGTCGCTGCTCGCCAGGCGCAGACTGCCGCGGCTGCGTGGCCGCAGCACGCACACATGGCAGGAAAATCCATGCCCGAACACGGTGGTGCGGCCATGGTTGACCAGCTTGCCGACGACGAAATGCAGTTGCAGATCCGGCAGCGGCTCGGACGCATCGCTCTTGATGAAGCCGCCGGCCTCGGCGAAGTTGGTGGTCAGCATGCCGCGCCGCTCGCGCTGCCATTGCCAGGCGCCGCGCGCAGCGCGCCACAGGCCGACGGCCGACAGGCCAAACAGGTCGTGCGCGCCGGGCACGCTCCACAGCTGCACCACGTCGGGGTGGTCGTGCAGGTGTTCGCCGACGCCGGGCAACTCGTGCGCCACCGCGATGCCGTGCTGGCGCAGCGGATCGGCGGGCCCGATGCCCGACAGCAGCAGCAACTGCGGCGATTGCAGGGCCCCGGCGCTGACGATGACCTCGCGCTCGGCGCGCACGATCTGCTCGCGCCCGTCCTGGAGGTACGCCACGCCGACCGCGCGGCCGTGCTCCAGCAGCACGCGCGTGGCGTGCGCACCGGTGATCACGCGCAGATTGGGCCGCGCGCGATTCGGCGTCAGGTAGGCCTTGGCGCTCGAGAAACGCTCGCCGGCCTTGTGCGTGACCTGGTACAGGCCCACGCCCTCCTGGTCGGCGCCGTTGAAGTCGGTGTTGTGCCGGTAACCGGCCTGCACGCCGGCCTCGACGAAAGCGTGCGAAAACGGGTTCGGCTCGGCCAGATCCTTGACGTTGAGCGGACCCTCGCCACCGTGGAAGGCGTCGGCGCCACGCTCGTTGTGCTCGGCCCGCCGGAAGAAGGGCAGCACCTCGTCCCAGCCCCAGCCCGCGTTGCCCTCGGCGGCCCAGGCGTCGTAGTCCTGCGGCACGCCGCGCGTGTAGATCATGGCATTGACCGAACTGCTGCCCCCCAGCACCTTGCCGCGCGGCAGAAAGCCACGGCGCCCGTTCAGGCCCGGCTGCGGCACCGATTCAAAGCCCCAGTTGACCTGGCCGGACTTGGCCATCAGCGCCAGGCCGGCCGGGCAGTGGATCAGCGCGCTGCGGTCGGGCGGCCCGGCCTCGAGCAGCGTCACCTGCACGCTGGGATCTTCACTCAGGCGCGCGGCCAGCACGCAGCCGGCCGAGCCGGCGCCGACGATCACGTAGTCCATGGTCCGACGTCTCCTTTCGGTACCGATTGTGGAGCGGCGCGGCGCCGGACTTTAGGCAGTTTCTTCCAAAAGCGCGGCGGGCCGACATGCGCTGCCGCTACCATCGTGGTGTCGCGGCCGGCAGCGCGGGCGCGCCTCACTTTCATCCCACTCAACAGGAGCACACACATGAGCATCACCACCGTTGGCATCGTCGGCGCCGGCACCATGGGCAATGGCATTGCGCAGGCCTGCGCCGTGTCGGGCATCGACGTCGTCATGGTCGACATCGCGCAGGCGGCCGTGGACAGGGGGCTGGCCACCGTCGGCAAGAGCCTGGACCGCCTGCGGCAAAGAGAGAAGATCAGCGAAGCCGACAAGGCCGCCGCCTTAAGCCGCATCAAGGGCTCGACCAGCTACGACGAGCTGAAGGGCGCGCATCTGGTGATCGAGGCCGCGACCGAGAACCACGAGCTGAAGAACCAGATCCTCAAGCAACTTGACGAACTGCTGGCGCCCGAGGTGATCATTGCCACCAACACCTCGTCGATCTCCATCACGCAGCTGGCCGGCGCGACCCAGCGCGCCGACCGGTTCGTCGGCATGCACTTCTTCAACCCGGTGCCGATGATGGCCCTGGTGGAGATCATCCGCGGTCTGCAGACCTCGGACGCCACGCACGACGCCGTGAAGGACCTCGCCGTGCGGCTCGGCAAGACGCCGATCACGGTGAAGAACGCGCCCGGCTTCGTCGTCAACCGCATCCTGGTGCCGATGATCAACGAGGCCTTCTTCGTGCTGGCCGAAGGCCTGGCCACGCCGGAAGACATCGACGCCGGCATGAAGCTGGGCTGCAACCACCCGATCGGCCCGCTGGCGCTGGCCGACATGGTGGGCCTGGATGTGTGCCTGGCGGTGATGGAGGTGTACCTGGAGCAGTTCGGCGACAGCAAGTACCGCCCCTGCCCGCTGCTGCGCGAATACGTGGCCGCCGGCCGCCTGGGCCGCAAGACCGGCGTGGGTGTGTACAGCTACGCCAAGTAAGGGCGCGGACAGGGGCGCGGCGCTGGCTTGACCCTACGGCTGTTTCGCCTCGCCCTGCGCGTGCCGCACCTCCGCGCGCAGTGCCTCGACCTGATGGCGCAGACCGCGAATCTCGTGCCGCAGGTCGCGCTCGATCTGCCGCTCCTCTTCCTCGACTTTTTCCTCGACGAAGATGGCCGCCAGCGACGCCGTGACCAGCGACAGCACGGCCAGACCCAGCAGCACGACGATGACGGAAAAAGCGCGCGACAAGGGCGTTGACGGCACCACGTCGCCATAGCCCACGGTCGCCGCCGTGGTGAAGGCCAGCCACAGCCCGTCCTGAAGACTGTGCACTTCGGGGTCGAGCCCCCAGAAGCCAACGCCACCCAGCAGCAGGATCGCGCCCACCAGGCTCAGCGAATAGATCAGCCCGCGCCGCACCAGATGGCGGCGGCGCGCATGTTGTCGCTGCTTGCGCACGCTCATGGCGCCATTGTGGCGTGGTCGAGCGCGCCGATTCTTACAGGCGGCTGAGCGCGTCCTTCACATCGGCCACGCTCAGGATCTCGCTCAGCACGATGGGCGGCTTGCCGGGCGCCTGCAACAGGTAGACCGGCACGCCGCTGCGGCCAAGCCGGGTCAGTTCGGCCGTGATGGCGGCGTCGCGCCGGGTCCAGTCGGCGCGGAAGGTCTGCACCTTGGCCCCATCCATGGCCTGCAGCACCTCATCGTTGGCCAGCGTGGTCTTCTTGTTGTACTGGCAGGTCACGCACCAGGCGGCGGTGAAATCGACGAACACCGGCCGGCCATCGCCCAGCGCCGTCTGCACGCGCTCGGGCGACCAGGGCTGCCAGCGCGCGCCCGGCTCGGCGGCGGCCAGCGCCGACGGAATCGCCGCCTTGATCACGTTGGGGCCGATGGCCACCGCCAGAAAGCCGCCCACGACCAGCGCGACGGAAGCCAGCAGCAGGCGCGAGCGGCCGCGCAAGCCCAGCGCCCACAGCACCAGCGCGAGCGCCACCAGCAGCGCCAGCAGCGCGCCGGCGCCGTCGATGCCGGTCTGCTGGCCCAGCACCCACAGCAGCCAGACCGCGGTGCCGAACATGGGAAAGGCCATGAACTTCTTGAAGGTGTCCATCCACATGCCGGGCTTGGGCAGCAGGCGCGCCACCGCCGGCCACCAGCTGGCCGCCAGATAGGGCAGCGCCATGCCGAAGCCGATGGCGCCGAACACCGCCAGCGCCTGCAGCGCCGGCAGACCCACCGCCAGGCCCAGCGAGGCGCCCATGAACGGCGCCGTGCAGGGCGAGGCCACGGCCACCGCCAGCATGCCGGTGAGGAAGGAATTGACCGTGGGGTGCCGGGCTTCCAGCGTGGCGGCGCGGCTGGGCACGAACTGGCCGAACTCGAACACACCCGCCAGGTTCAGGCCGATCACCGTGAACAACACCGTCAGCGCCGCCACCACCGCCGGCGACTGCAGCTGAAAGCCCCAGCCGAGCTGCTGCCCGGCCGCACGCAGCGCCAGCATCAGCGCCCCCAGCGCCAGGAACGACAGCACCACGCCCAGCGTGTAGGCCAGCCCGCCCAGCCGGTGCGCGCGCCGGTCCTCGGCGTGCTGGGTGAAGCCCAGCACCTTGATGGCCAGCACCGGGAACACGCAGGGCATCAGGTTGAGCACCAGGCCGCCGACCAGCGCGCCCAGCAGGGCCAGCGCCAGGGTGCCGGCCGGTGCCGGCGTGGCGCCCGCCGGGGGCGCGGCGCCGGCGTTGGCGGCGTTGGCCGCCAGCGCCGCCTCCAGCGCGGGCGACATGGCGGCCACCGGCGCCAGGGCCGGCCAGGCGCCGTCCACCGGCGCCGTCACGCGCCAGCCGCGCTCGCCCGCCACCAGCACCAGCGGCATCCGCGCGGGGGCCTCGGCGCGGTCGGGCGAAACCGGGACGTCGGCCGTCCATGTCTCGCCGTCCCAGCGCTGGCTCCAGCTGCGCTCGCCCGCCGCCTCGCCCGGCGCGGCCAGCCGGGCGGCGGTGACGACGATGTTGGGCGTCTCGGGAAACAACTCCAGCACCTGCCCGCGCACGGCCGCCGGTAGGCCCGTCACGCGCAGCGCCAGGCGCCGACCGCCGTCGGCCAGGGTGATGGCATGCTGACCCGGCAGCTCGGCCGGCTGGCTGGCCAGCGCCGCCTCGAACGCCGCGCCGTGCAGCGCGGTGGAGCTGCGCAGCGGCAGCTTGAGGCTGAATTCGCCGTCCTGCGGAATGCATTCCTGGCGGCACACCAGCCAGGTCGCCTTCAGGCCGATCTCCAGGCTGTCGGCCAGCGGCGACGGCTTGTAGTCGGGCGTGATGATCAGCGGCACCGGCAGCAGCACCGTGCCGTCGTAGCCATAGTTGGCCAGCTGGCCGATGGGAATCTTCCTGGGCAGCGGCCAGGCGATGTCGCCCGCCAGCACGCCGGGCGGCAGCGCCCAGTGCAGCTCGGTGGGCATGCCCGAATCGCCCGCGTTCTTCCAGTAGGTGTGCCAGTCGGGCGCGTGGCTGATCTGCAGGCCCAGCCAGACCGGCTGGCGGGCGGCGGCCTCGGGCGCCAGCCCCAGCGGCACGCCCTGCGGCGCGTGTGCCAGCAGGCGTGCCCGCACTTGCTCGGTGCGCACTTCGGTTTTGTCACCCATCTGGGCCCTGGCGCCCGTCACACCTGCGCCAAAAGCTATCGCAAAAATAGCAAACAGGTAGGGGGCGAGACGGCGCAGTCGGGACATGGGGTGGTGGGTGGAAACGGGCAACGGAAGTCAGAGCCGCCGCGCGGGCCGAGGTTCCGCGCCGACGCTCGCGACTGTAGCCCAGGGGGCCCGATCCTGCCGCTCCCGGCTTGAACGGCCGCTGGCAATCGTGTTAACTTGCGCCCCTGTCTCGGACAACGCGGATCGCTGGCCGGTCTCCATCGGGTGCCGGCAGCGCCGCTGCAAGGAGCTGACAAGCCATGCGTCTGTCGACACCGTCCGCCCTGGACCACACCCTCGCCTCCTGGGCCGAACGCCTGCGCGAACGGCTCGACCTGCCCCTGCTGGTGCGCTGGCAGGGCGGCAGCCTGCGGCTGGGGCAATTCGAGCAAGCGCTGGTCACCGTGGACGTGCGCGACGCCGCGGGCGCCACCGCCCTGCTGGCGCCCTCGCTCGACAACCTGGGCCGCGCCTACGTGGAGGGCCACATCGACGTCGACGGCCGCGTGCAGGACGTCATCGAGGTCGCCCACCGCCTGGCCGAGGCCAGCGCGCGGCAGGACGGCCGCGCCGGCTGGGTGCAGCGCGCGGCGCTGCGCATGGCCAGCGCGATGGGCCACAGCCGCGCCCAGGACCGCGCCGCGATCCGGCACCACTACGACGTCTCCAACGACTTCTACGCCGAATGGCTGGATGCGGCCATGGTGTATTCCTGCGCCTATTTCGAGACCGGCCAGGAAAGCCTGGCCGAGGCGCAGCAGCGCAAGATCGACCACATCCTGACCAAGCTGCGCCTGGCACCCGGCCAGACGCTGCTGGACATCGGCTGCGGCTGGGGCGCGCTGGTGCTGCGGGCGGCGCAGCGCTTCGGCGCGCGCTGCGTGGGCATCACGCTGTCGGAGCAACAGCATGCCCTGGCGAGCGAGCGCGTGCGGGCCGCCGGCCTGCGCGATCGCATCGACATCCGCCTGCAGGACTACCGCGACGTGCGCGGCCCGTTCGACCGCATCACCAGCGTCGGCATGGTCGAGCACGTGGGGCTGAAGAATCTGCCGACCTACTTCCGCCGCCTGCACGAGCTGCTGGCGCCGGACGGCTGGGCACTCAACCACGGCATCACCGCCACCGACCCGGACAACGGCGAGACCCGCCACGGCGGCGGCCGCTTCATCGACCGCTACGTGTTCCCGCAGGGCGAGCTGCCGCACATCGGCACCGTGCTGACGACGCTGCAGCGCGGCGGCCTGGAGCCGGTGGACGTCGAGAACCTGCGCCGCCACTACGCGCGCACCTTGCAGTGCTGGAGCGAGGCCTTCGAGGCCCGCACCGAACGCCTGCAGTCGCTGGTGGACGACAAGACCTGGCGCGTGTGGCGCATGTACCTGGTGGGCAGCCAGTGGGCCTTCGAGCACGACGAGATCGCGCTGTTCCAGGTGCTGTGCCGGCGCGCCGGCCAGCCGGCCACCACCCTGCCCTGGTCGCGCCGCTGGATGTACGAGAGCGCACGCTGACGGCGCTCAGCCGCCGGCGCCGCGCGCCTGCGCGTTGACCGCGTCGTGCTGGGCGCGCACCGCCGCGGGCCAGCGCGACTTGATCCAGGACAGCGCGGCCAGGATCTCGGCATCGCTCAGCACGCCCTCGTAGGCCGGCATGGCGCTGCGGTAGTCGGGCTGGCCGATGACCCGCGCCAGGCCATGCCGGGTGATCGCCAGCAACTGCGCGTCGGGGTGGTGCCAGGTGTGGCCGCTGGCGTCGTGCGGCGGCGCCGGCAGCAGGCCGTCGGGGCCCTGCTCGCGCCAGCGCGGCTGGCCTTCGCCGCGCACGCCGTGGCAGCGGGCGCAGTGCGCGGCGTACACCCGCTGGCCCAGCGCCACGGTGGCCGGATCGTCGGGCCGCAGCAGGCTGGCCGCCACGCCGGGTGACACGGCACGCCAGACCAGCCAGCCGCCGGCCAGCAGCACGGCGGCCAGGGCACCGCGCCACAGCACGCGGCGCCGGCTCATGCAGGGTCTCGGCGACCGCTGGTCGGCAACGTCGGATGCTCCGATAAATATAGCTTCTGGCGCTTGTCTGGAAAGGCTTTGAATCCAGTTTTGGGTCGAAAACGACCCGTCAAACGTGGCGCCGGAACACCTGGCTGCCGCCGTCACGCTGCACCAGCAAGGTGTCGTAGGCATCGCGCCGGCCGCCGTAGGCCGGCCCGTCCATGCCGGGCGAGCCCACCGGCATGCCCGGCACCGCCAGGCCCAGGGCCTGGGGCTTGTCACGCAGCAGACGGTGCACGTCGTCGGCGTGCACATGGCCCTCGACCACGTAGCCGCCCACCAGCGCGGTGTGGCAGGAGCCGAACTTGGCCGCCAGGCCCAGGCGCGCGCGCATGGCGTTGTTGCCGTTGTCGTGCGCCGTGACCTGGAAGCCGTTGGCCTGCATGTGGGCGATCCAGTCCTGGCAGCAGCCGCAGCTGGCGTCCTTCCAGACCTCGACGGCGACCGGCCGCGGGCGCCGCTGCGCCCAGGCGAGCGGCACGGCGGCAGCGGCGGCCAGCGCCAGCAGGCGCAGTGCGTGACGGCGACGGGGGTGTGACATTTGCATGGCGGATCTCCTGGATGAGCGTGGCCGGGGGACCGAACGGCGGCACGCGCGTCGCCGACCGGGCACACTGGCCGCAAGGCGCCGATTGTCCCGCAGCGGCGCGCGGCGGGCCAGCGGCCCGCGCCAAACCCACCATGACCGCACGTCCAAGCGCCTCCCCCACCCGCCTCGCCCTGGGCCTGAGCGCCGCCTGCGCCCTGCTGCTGGCGCTGCTGGCGGCGATCAGCCTGCTGGCGCTGCAACTGCATTTCGAGTCGCGCGACCGGGCGCAACTGCAAGCGCAGCTGCAGACCACGCGAGGGCTGCTGACCGGCGTCGACAACGCCGCCGCGCTGGCGGCGCTGCCGGCGCGCCTGCAGGCGGCGCTGGCCGACCAGTCCCGGCTGGCCGTGCGCGTGCAGGGCGCGCTGGGCCAGCCGCTGTACGAACAGGGCCCGCCCGCCGCGCTGCCCGCCAGCCTGATGGCACAGCCCAGCGCGGCGCATCCCATCGCGCTGCTGCAGTGGCAGCAGGACGGCCACAGCTGGCGCGGCGGCGCCTTGCTGATGCGCCTGCCGCTGGACGGCGCGGCGCCGCTGACGGTGGCCATGGCGCTGGACATCCAGGCGCAGACCACCTTCCTGTCCAGCCTGCGCTGGGCGCTGCTGGCCTACGTGCTGCTGGCCACGCTGCTGTTCGGCCTGCTGGCGCGCTGGTGGCTGGGGCGGGCGCTGGCGGGTTGACCCGATAAGTTCAAAAACAATAGCTGCTGGCGCTGATCAGGCATGGGCAAGAGCCCTGTTTCATCCTTGAACGGACCATCGTCGGCGAGAGACGGCGCCTCGGTCAGGCGACGCCTCGCACGCAGCGCCTGACACGTATCACCGCTCCACGCGCCTTAAGATGGCGCGATGACCAAGCTGCCGCCACGCTACCCACGCCATCGCCAGTGGTCGGACCTGACCACCACCGACTTCGCCAGCCTGGACTTGGCGCGCACCATCGCCGTGCTGCCGCTGGGCGCCACCGAGCAGCATGGGCCACACCTGCCGCTGTCGGTGGACGGCAACCTGGCGCACGGCATGGTGCAGGCGGCCACGCCGCACCTGCCGATCGACCTGCCCGTGCTGTTCCTGCCGGTGCAGCGCATCGGCCACAGCCCGGAACACGCCGCCTTCGCCGGCACGCTGAGCCTGAAGGCCGAGACGGTGATCCGCCTGTGGACCGACATCGCCGAGGGCGTGCACGCCAGCGGCGTGCGCAAGCTGGTGCTGTTCAACGCCCACGGCGGCAACGTGGGGCTGATGGACGTGGTGGCGCGCGAGCTGCGCGCGCGCCTGGCCATGCTGGTCTACAGCGTCAGCTGGTTCAACCTGCCGCTGAAGGACGCCCAGGGCGAGGACCTGATGGCGCGCTTCGCACCCGAGGAGCAGCGCTTCGGCGTGCATGGCGGCCAGCTGGAGACGGCCATGATGCTGGGCCTGAAGCCGCGCCTGGTGCGCAAGCACAAGGCGCGGGATTTCGGCTCCAGCTCGCGCGCGCGCGCCGAGGCCTTCCCGATCCTGGGCAACGGCCGCAGCGCCAAGCTGGCCTGGGCGGCGCAGGACCTGAACCCGGCCGGCGCCGCCGGCAACGCCGCCGCCGCCACGGTGGAAGATGGCCTGGCCCTGCTCGACGCCACCGGCCGCGCCCTGGCCGCGCTGCTGCAGGAGATCGACCGCCTGCCGGCCGACACGCTGCGCGAGCACAGCCTCCTAGAATCGGCACCTTTGCCAACCACCACGGACGACAGCCCATGACCACGCGCCGCCACTTCAACGCCACCCTGCTCGCCGCCGGCGCCGCCCTGGCCACGCCCCTGGCGCGCGCCAACGACGACACCGCCATCCACGTGCTGGTGGGTTTTCCGGCCGGCGGCGGCTCCGACGTCATCGCCCGCCTGCTGGCCGAGAAGCTGCAAGCCGAGCTGGGCCGCAACGTGGTGGTGGACAACCGGCCCGGCGCCGGCGGCCAGATCGCCGCGCAGCAGCTCAAGGCGGCGCGGCCCGACGGCACCACGGTGTTCCTGTCGCACGACCACACCATCTCGATCCTGCCGCAGGTGGTCAAGAAGCCCGGCTACGCGCCGGCCGAGGACTTCGTCGCCCTGGGCGGCTTTGCCACCTTCGTCAACGGGCTGGCGGTGTCGGCGGCCACGCCGGCCAACACGCTGTCCGAGTACGTCGACTGGGTGCGCGGCAAGCAGGGCGGCAAGAGCGCCGTCGGCATCCCGGCGCCGGCCTCGACGCCGGAGTTCCTGGTGCAGCTGATCGGCAAGAAATACGGGCTGGGGCTCACGGCCGTGCCCTACAAGGGCAGCGCGCCGATGATCGCCGACATGCTGGGCAACCAGATCCCGGCCGGCACCGGCTCGGTGCAGGACTTCATCGAATACCAGCGCGCCGGCAAGCTGCGCGTGATCGGCGTGCTGGGCGGCAAGCGCCAGGCCGCGCTGCCCGACGTGCCCACCTTCAGCGAAATGGGCTTCGGCGGGCTGGAAGACACGCCCTTCTACGGCATCTGGGCGCCGCGCGGCACGCCGGCGCCGTTCATCGAGCGCTTCACGCGCGCGCTGGAGAAAGTGGTGGCCCTGCCCGACGTGCGCGCCCGGCTGACCGACCTGGGCCTGACAGTGGGCTACATGAACCCGCAGCAGCTCGATCAGCGCGAGCGCGCCTACACCCGGGTGTGGTCGCGCATCATCGCCGACAGCGGCTTCCAGCCGCAGTAAGTCGGGCGGCTCCTGGCTCGCGCCATCTTCCTTGCGCCCCGCAAGAGGGCGAAAGCGGGACCGTTCACGCGTAGGTGATCCAGTCACGGTAGCGCGCGTCGTCCAGGTGCGGCAGCCCGTTGTAGCTGACCAGGGCGTGTCGCCGCGGGGTGAAGGCCAGCTCGGTCACCGCCGAGTTGCGGTAGCGCATGTTCAGCTCGATGGTGGTCTCGGCCGGCGCAGACAGCAGCTGGCCGATCGCGGTGGTGATCGGCCCGCCGCTGGACACCAGCAGCACGTTGCCGTCGTAGTTCAGCCGCACATGATCCAGCGCGCTGGTGACGCCGTGCACGAAGTCCGCGTAGCTGGGCATGCCGGCCGGCTGCACCTGGCCGCGCATCCAGGCCGCCAGGCCGGCGCGCAGCAGGCGGAAGTGCAGGCGGTAGCGTTCGGGCGTGTCGGGCCGGGGCAGCGGGTCGGGGTGAATGGCGCTGATGACGGCGTGACTGTCGTACTCGTTCAGCCCCGGCCATTCGACGCAGGGCACGCCGGTCAGCTGCGCGCCCTCGGCAATGCCCTGCCAGGTCTGCACCTGGCGCGCCAGCGTGCCGGTGAGCACGGCGTCGAACGCCAGCTCGGCGCCAGATCGTTCGCGCCAGTACTGGCCCAGCCGCAGCGACTGGCGCCGGCCCAGCTCGCTCAGCTGGTCGTAGTGGTCGGTGCCAAAGCTGGCCTGGCCGTGGCGCACGAGGTAGAGGGTTCCCATGGGGCGCATTGTGCCTGCCCCGCGCAGGCCGCCCAGCGTCCGACCGAACCGTGTCGACCTGATGGCTCAAGAACGAATCAAGCACCATCGCCCGCCGGGACAGCGCAAACAGCTATTCATTCAATAGCACATCGGCATACGTCCGGGCGTCTACGTTGGCGCCCGTCAGGGCCACGCCCACCGTCTGCCCCGCCAGCCGGCCGCGCTCCTGCAGCGCCGCGGCCAGGGCCGCCGCGCCGGCGCCCTCGGCCAGGTTGTGGGTGTCGGCGTAGAAGGCGCGCATGGCGCCGGCCACCTCGTCGTCGCTGACCTGCACCAGGCGCTCCAGTCCGCCGGCCAGCAGGGCCAGCGCCTCGTCGTTGGCGCGGCGCACGGCCATGCCGTCGGCGATGCGGGTGGACACGGGCGACTCGACCACGCGGCCAGCGGCGATCGAGTCGGCATAGGTGGTGGCGTGGCGGCTGACCACGCCGACCACGCGCACCGGGTGCGCCAGCGCGCGCTTGGCCGCCAGCAGCGCGCAGGCGCCCGAGCCCAGGCCGATGGGCACGTAGGCCACGTCCAGGCCGGGTACCGCGCGCAGCAATTCCCACCAGTAGGTGGCCACGCCCACCACCAGGTCGCGGTGGTAGCTGGGCACCATCAAGGCGCCGCGCTCGGCCGCCAGCGCGCGCGCGTGGTCGGCGGCGGCGGTGAAGTCGTCGCCGTGCTCGATCAGCGTCACGCCCAGCGCACGCATGGCGGCGTTCTTCTCGACCGAGTTGCCGCTCGGCACGACGATGGTGCAGCGCACGCCGTGCGCGCGCGCCGCCCAGCCGATGCTCTGGCCGTGGTTGCCGCGCGTGGCGCTGACCACCTCGCGCGGCAGCGCGCCACGGCGCGCCAGGGCGTCGAAGAAGGTCAGCCCGCCGCGGATCTTGAAGGCGCCCACCGGCGTGTGGTTCTCGTGCTTGACCCAGCAGTCGGCGCCCAGGCGCTCGGACAGCAGCGCCCAGCGGTACTGCGGCGTGGGTGGAAATTCGCGGTAGACCACCTGGGCGGCGGCTTCGATGTCGGCCAGGGTCGGCAGTGCGGCGTCCGCGGTGTGCATGGCGTGTATCCGTGAAGAAGTGTTCAATCCGTCAGATCCGCACCGGCCCGCGCGGCGTCAGCAGCTCGGCGTGCAGGCTGGGCTCGGCGCTCGCCGTGGTGGCCACGTCGCCCAGCCCCAGGCGGGCCAGTGCATGGGTCAGCGTGGCGGCGTCGGGGTGGCCCAGCCGCAGGACCTGCAGGCTGACGCCGCTGGCGGGCAGGCTGTCGGCCGGGTGCACCGCGCCCCACTGGATCAGCGTCGGCAGGGTGCCGTCGAACAGGCGCCGGCCATCGGCGCGCACGGCGATTTGCCACTGCAGCAGCCCACGCGGCGTCAGGCGGCTGGCCTGCAGGATCTCGCCCCGGTCGATGCCCAGCCGCGCCAGCGCGGCGCAGGATTGGGCCACGTCGGGCACGCGCGCCACCCAGTGGATCAGCTGCGGGCCGTGGCGGCGCACGCGCTCGCGCAGGGCCGCGTCATCCATGTCGAACCAGCGTGTACGCCTTGCCTCGTCTGCGCCAGCAGCTCCCGGATCAATAGCAATGAGTTCGAGGTAGGCGCCCGGATACCGCGGCGTGCCGATGGCCAGCAGGCGGTTGTGGGTGCCGAAC
>Ga0209409_1000392_pt1 | contig 45901 bp, 40 predicted proteins | sample AD_JPNMR1_MetaG_FD_184424 | JGI IMG/M metagenome (GOLD analysis project Ga0209409, IMG submission 184424) | Active sludge microbial communities of municipal wastewater-treating anaerobic digesters from Japan - AD_JPNMR1_MetaG (SPAdes) (version 2) | ecosystem: Engineered > Bioreactor > Anaerobic... | reverse complement strand
TTACCATGCTATTGAGGTCCCACACAGGCATTCAGTGTATGCCACTCAACCGCTTAGATCGCGAAACATCAGGTGTGGTCGTGCTTGCTAAAAGCGGGCGCATTGCCTCAGCATTTTTACAATACTCTAAAACTATCGCCAAAACATATTATGCGATAGTTATCGGTAATTGTTCCTTTACCAGGCTAACAGTTGACACCCCCATAGGAATATCACAGAACTCACGTATCCGAAAAAAGCGGGCAGCATATACCGATGCACAGTGGCACGCAGTTACCCATTTCACTGTAATTAAACGATACAATGGTTACACACTCATCAAAGCAGTGCCACAAACAGGGCGTACTCACCAGATACGCGTACACTGTGAACACATAGGCCACCCAATAGCTGGCGATACACTGTACTGTAACCATGATGACGATTTCCTTGCATACATACAATCACAAGGCACCATACAACGCCCATTTCCCCGCTGTGCCCTTCATTCGCGCATGTACCGCTTATATCATCCATTTTTGCAAAAGATGATTGCAATAAAAGCGCCATTGCCACAGGATATGCGTACATTTTTATTACAATTAGAGAGCACCAATGGCACAGCCAACAATACCACCCAAAGCTAAACTGTTCATAGGGCTATTAACCGCCCGCGATGATGTTTTGTTTCATAGCATCAATATATTACAAAAAAAATTTGGCACCATAGATCTACAATCAGAACCAATACCCTTTTCACATACAGATTACTACAGTACAATTGGGAAAAATTTATACAAAGTATTCATAAGCTTTGAAAAACTTATTAATAGAGAAGATATAGCAAAGATAAAACTATTTACCAATAAAGTAGAAATTAAATTTTTACACAATGGCAACCGTACCATAAATATTGATCCTGGCTATCTTACCCTTTCCAATGTATTTTTGGCATCATGCAAGGATTATTTTCATCGTGTGTATGTGGGTAAAGGCGTGTATGTTGAAAATGAATATCGGTATGTGGCAAAACATTACCAGCCCTGGGAATGGACATATCCCGATTACCGTAAAAAAGAATATCTTCAATTTTTTGAAACACTGCGGTCAATCTACTACGAACAGATAAAACAACGGTAATTTTAATATAACATAAAATCGGCAGACGGATCAATAATTGTATATTGAAAATTTTGCAAAAGCTTCATAGCAACTTCTTGTATATTCTCTACACTGCCAAGAGTTGCAACAAGCATATCTTTCCCTATCTGTGCATTTTTTTTACCGGCACACACTGCCCTGAGTACAGCAGCAACAATAGTATTATTTTGTATCTTCAACGCATTGTTACATGCTGACAACGCTGCATCATAATCGTTCAGAGTAAAGTGTGTAAATGCTAAAAGAATTAAAGCATTAATATTTTTTTTGTTTTTCTTTAAGGCTTTAGTACAATCAGCAATACACCTATTATAATTGCCCATTGCAAAATAGGCACAGGCTCTGTTGTAGTACACTCTATCTTCATCCAGCCCCAGTTGCAGTGCCCTTCCCCAGTATTCCACTGCCTCATCATATTTTTGCTGCTGATACATGCTGCATGCATACACATCACATCCACGGGCAAAGTTTGGCTTGTCGTCTATGGCTTTGTTTGCCCACGCTGCTGCATGTGCATAATCTAAGTTGAGATAGTACAGAAGCGCAATGTTGTAACTGATAAACGCATTGTATGTATTTGCTCTATGAGCCAGAATAAAGTGCGATAGTGCCTGCTGCCATTGCCTGCGCCCAGCATACACATAACCAATAGCATTAAGCGCGCGCGAATACGCTGGCTCCAGAGCAAGTGCTATATACAAGCGCGACAGTGCATCTTCATACTTTTTCTGGTTGATAAGTGTAATCGCAGTGAAATAATAAATTTCCTTTATGGGCGGGAACTTTTTATTATATTCATTTATATGCCGTTTCATTAAATGATAATAGCCATTAAGATACAACGTATTAATAGTTGCCAGCAAATCTGTCATGCCAATATAATCAACCGAAGCCTTTATTACTTCACTGCGTGGGATAGTAAGCACCTCATCCTTTCGTCTGGCAAATGCATTTTCATGGTACAGCATCAATACCACACTACATGCGATAGTTACCCTGAATAACATTGCTGTAAATCCATATTTTCTTTTGGTAAAGAACATCGAAAAAAATTCTCCTGTGAAAATTAAACTTTATATAAATTTCATCCTGATAGACTGATAGGATCCCGCGATAAACCCACAAACAAATCGCTGATTTACTCAAAGACCATCCATATAGTTTCTAAGGCATTTCTTATCAATACAACATTACTGAGCTTATCGGAGCATGGTACTGATTATATCGATTACATCCAATACCACCCTTTGATGAACATAAGAACAGACATATAGCAGGTTGTTGCCATGTCAGCCAGACCACTCAAAAGCCACCTACCAATGTACTCATAAATATAGAATCATCAACTGCTACCATTGTATATAATTGAGATCCTTTGCCTTGAACTCAGGAAAACTACTATACGTTACTGGTATTATGCGTTGCAATAAAGTCAGAACTAACAATCTCATTACTTCCCCAAATACTTTCCCTATTTGGGCATTATATAAAAAAGGCTGTGCATTGCACAGCCTTTTTTTTTGCATGCTTTCTATCTTAATTAAATGAATATCTGGCACTGTATTGTTACCTGCTTGTTCTTGAAGTCATCAGTGTCATCTTTTAATTGCTGAGCATATTCAACTTTTATATTGGCATTGTGGCCTTTAATGTAGTAGTTCAATCCGCCTGCAACTTCTGAAATTTTGCCATCTACCCCACTAAGTTCAACCTTTTTATAGTAGTAACGAGCAACTGGCTGCCATGTTCCATTGATGAGGAAACCGCCTTCAGCAAAATACATCTTCATTTTTTCCGGATAAACAGGTGTGCCGCCAACGGTTACTGATGCAAAAGGGGTATTTTTTACATCAACATATGCACCCTGGAGGGTCAATACATTGTTTGCGGCTACCGGATGGTCAAAATATACATCAACTGTCCATGCGGTATAATCTTTTGCCTTTGTGCCAGCATTATATACATCCTGTTGATAATCCAATCCTGCACCAAAGCTTATAATGCTCTTTTTGCCCAGGTAATTACCGCTGTAAAAGAATCCTTCCTCAGCATCCTTGAGGTTAACCTGAATACGTCCGGTAAATCGTGGCATGTCATTTTTATTAATAACAGGTGTTCCAGAAGCATCTCTATCCTTCCCATCGAAAACGCCAATGCGGTAATCTACAAGTCCATTGGCAAGCAATCCCCTGAATTCAATACCTGTATCACGCCATACATTGCTGCCAACAGGAACAACAGCAGCAGTATAATCAGCACACAGTAATGTTACCGCTGACTGACGGTCATGATGCATAAAAGGAAGAAGAATATGACCAAACGCTATCTTTAGTTCCTTGGCTATGGTAAAATCAATGTAGGCATCCTGAGTATAAAGGTTTTTCCCGGTGTTATTGTCTTCAAAATTTGGCGCATCAGTTTCCATAAAGAACTCAACGCCCTGTGCTGCCTGACCCTTTAAAATAACACGCGAACGTCTAATTTTAAAATCTTTTGACCAGTAGTCATCTTCGGGTGTACCATCTTTATACAGAGAGTACCCCTGCACCTGTAATAAATAATGCAGTTCTAAATACTGATCGTCCCCAAACGTAAGCTTTGCAATGCTGTCTGCAGCAAATGTAGGTACTGCCAGTCCAACAACCAGCGCAATCGCAACCAAAAGTTTTGAAAGCTTCATAAAAAAATCCTCCTGATAAAAAGTTAATTATAATTTTTTTAAATTTGTTAAATAACAAATTTTTGCTTTTTTATTTTATGTATATATTTTTTCAATAACTTTTTTATTTCTTCTTAACACCCAGCAATACCATATCCATCAGTTGTCCAATTAATGCATCTATCGTAAATCCGGTAAATAAGGTACTTTTCTTTACTTCTAAAATAAGCACACCGTCTATCATACCCCATAGAGTAACCGCTGTTTTCATGGGATCAATCTTTCTCAATTCATTCTTTTCTATACCTTCTTCAATGACACTGGCAACTATTTGCAATAATACAAGCGTACGTTTTTCAAGCTCCTTTACCATTGCGCTATCGTAAAAAAACTCATCATTGCCAAGATGAAGAATCTCGGTTATATAAAAATAATCCGTATGTTCCCTGTAAAAATTATAATATGCTCTGGCAAGTGCATATAGTTTATCAACACTGCTACCACCTGACGTATGTAATGCTTGTTTCATTAAATCTTCAAGAATATCAATGCCATCCTTATTCAATGCACGGTATATGGCTATTTTATTATTAAAATACAGGTAAAATGCCGCCGGACTTAAATGTGCCTTTTTTGTTATCATCTCAACTGTGGTGTTTTTAAAACCTTTTTGTGCAAATAATGTTAGAGCAGCTTTTTTTAGTTGCTCTTTACGGTATTCCTTTTCACTTCCTGTGCGCGCACGCTGTTTTTCCATTTTTTTCAACTACCATATAATTAATATATGTTTTCCCAACATATCTGGGAATCCATTGCATACCGTGAATTCCCCAATAGAACCTGTCACAATACAAGAGTAGTTCATGATAACTTGCAATGAAAATATTTCCTTTTTTTCATATTGCAAACATCAAACACAGTTATACTACCATACACCATTATTATGATATTAATGCAAAATCTTTCTAAACACAGAGATGTTGTGTATTATTTATTACTTTGTTAACAAATTTCAATTATGAGTATATATGGCATAAAAATCAATACCATTAAAGTAAATTTTGTGTTGACAAAATAAATAAATGACTATTTAGTTATTTTTATGAGGTATTTATTTATAGTATAGCTATACATTGCTATTGCATTTTCAGAAAGAAGTTATTTTGGTATTTCGTCCAGGTCATTAGTATTAATAAATTTTTCATTATAAACTATATATTTAACAAGGTAAACCAATGAAACTATCGTACACATTTAAAAAGCGCCATATTGTATATCCTGTCATTGTAGTTGCAGCATTATATTATTTTATTGCAACCCATCCCTTTGGCACCTACCAGGCCTATCCCGATACACTATCGCCCCAAAATGAAGGAAAATATACCTACGACATTCCCCTTGACCCAAAAAGCCCATGGCCAAAATTCAGAGCAAACAGCCTTCAAAACGGAAGAAGCGCCGTGAAACCAACGTATAGAAAAACACTGCGTCCGTGGGTATTTAAAACAGGTAAAGGCATATTCAGCTCACCAGTTGTTGATGCTCACGGTACTGTATACATTGGTTCTGCTGACCATTACTTTTATGCCATCAAGCAGGATGGTTCCCTTAAATGGAAAATCAAAACAGGGGAGATCATTGATTCATCAGCGCTTCTTGATGACAGGGGGTTTGTGTATGTTGGTAGTGGCGATAGTTATGTGTATTGTATCAACAGAGAAACTGGCTTCATTGTATGGAAAAGTAAAGCTCACAGTGTTCAGGAAGTGTGGGAGCAGTTTACAATAAAAACATACAACGTGAACTGGTTTGAAGGCAACATTGGCATGCTTCCTGATGGCAGTATCATTGCCCCAAACGATAACTATCTGGTATATCAGATTGACCGCCAAAATGGAAAAAGAATAACACAGTTCCCTGCTAATGAAATGATATGGTCGCTTCCTGCTGTAAACACAAAAACAGGGAAGATGTTTTTTGGCACTCAGTTTATGGCGCTCAAGAATGTGTATTGCTATAACTATCGCACACAAAAGGCTGAATGGACAAATGGCGGTTTTGGTTCCAATGCAGCTTCACCACTTCTTACAAACTGCAATGTAAAGGGGATGGTAATCGTTGGTGGTTATGACGGCTACGTGCGCGCATATGCGCAGGACAGTGGTAAACAGCTGTGGAAACAGGGCCTGCGTGACCACATCTATGCAAGCCCGTCTCAAACTTCACATGGGCTTATCATCCAGCCATGCGCTGATGGCACTATCTATGCGCTGAATCCAGAAAACGGAAAGATTGTGTGGGCATATGACACATTAGAGCCCATACGCTCGTCAGCAGCTATTGATGGCAATGACATCATATACGTTGGTTCTGGCGAAGGCAAGCTTTTCTGCCTTAATCCTGACGGTACCCTGCGATGGTCATATCTGTGCATTGATGAAGACCGCAATGATTTAAACAGCTCTCCAGCACTGGGGCCAAACGGCGTATACATTGGTGGTGAAAATGGCAGTGTGTTCTTTATCCCCTATGATTATCCATTACACAATGCTTACAAAGATAAAAATTGTTATTTTGGCAAAGGTGAAGCTCTCCCCAACGATGGCGCCTTTTTAGTATATACCAGTTCGTTTGGAAAACTGCTACCTCAACCACCTGCAAACATTGATGCTAACCAGCCACTTGCCTTTACCCTCTTTGTGCGCAAAAATGGTGACACACTGAAATCAAGTATTGACAGGGATTCACTTTCAGTATCAATAACAGGAAATCCAAAACATCGTATTGACGTATCTGCAAACAAACAGTTCTTTGTCATTACCCCGCAGGAAACATGGGTTGGCCAGGATGGTGGCACCATAACCATCACCATCAAAGGACAATATATTACTGGCATGCACAGGTTTGGGCTCAAGTTTTTTGGGGGTAGCAAAGCAGGCACTTTTCATGTTTCCTATTCATTTGCGATAGCTCCATATAAAGGTGTTTTGCCATATACCTATCCACAAATCACTGGGAAACCCCAGACAGTGTTTGAATGTAAACGATTAGCTGCGCCAAACCCAACAATGCTTCCTTCGTGGAATCAGATTGGGTTTGATTCGCTCCACTATGTTGGCGGTGTGGTCAGCAAAGCCAGCGGTGGGCTTGTTGTGTGGTTTATTGGCGGAAAACTTCAGGATGGCAAAACAGTGGTGGACCCCACCCTTGAGGCACGCTATCCATTATATTTGCGGAGTGATGGAAAATGTGTTACTCTCTATAACTATGATGGGTTCAAGATTAATTTTATTGGTTCGTGGGATATGCCCTTTGGCATGTACCGTCTTTCCACAACAGCTAATCCTTTAACAGGAACTATCGAACACTCCCCCGCACTAGTTGCCATTGCACTTGGCGATGAGATTGAATTTTATGGCAGATTCTTGAAACTAATGGGAATGACCGAATTTGATACAGGGCATATGGCGGTGTTTGGCGGCCTAACTATGAGCTTGCATGGTAGCGGTGTTGCCACAACACCACAGGGTGCTGGCACGATAAGCTTTAAAGCAGGGAAAACCTTCATAAAAGCACTATTGAAAGACTCCCGCTTAAAGAAGGATGAGCATGTTTACAGTATCATGGTTGTTGATGCTGAAACGGGGAATCCACTACCGCTGTATTATACCAAGCGCACTAAAGTTAAGGATATAAACAATACTGTACAGGAAATCTCCATTGAATTTGACAAAGGTCAGGTAAAAGGAAAAGTGAAAGCCTACTGTATTGTGGACACGTACCCCATAGCAGTGCAATTACTACGGATACCGTCTGAATGATATATACCAAATACCTTTCCATTACTTTTTCTATTTGATATTTTTTGCCATACATTGTAATGTAACATTGTTTGTACAATATCAACATAATAAATATAGTACCGTTTCATATTTAAACTATTACTATTATAGAAAGGGAACATGCATGAACTGGCATACAATGTCTGTTGAAGATGCTTTTACTTTCTTAAAAACATCATATAAAGGAATTACGCAGGAAGAAGCACAGGTACGCCTTAATGCATATGGCTTTAATGAACTGAAAGAAAAAAAGAAAATGACACCGCTTATGATGCTCCTGCACCAATTTACAGATTTTATGATACTGGTATTAATTGCAGCAGCATTGCTTTCAGGATTATTAGGTGAGCTTTCTGACACCATAGCAATTATAGTTATTGTAGTACTCAACGCAATCATTGGCTTTGTCCAGGAATACCGTGCAGAAAAGGCCATGGAAGCATTAAAAAAAATGGCCGCACCTCTGGCAACCGTCATACGTGAAGGCACACCTGTGAACATACCTGCCCGTGAAATAGTCCCTGGGGATATAGTATTGCTTGAAGCAGGGAAAATAATCCCTGCCGATTTGCGCCTTATTGAAGCTGCCCAGTTGAAAATTGAAGAAGCAGCATTAACAGGGGAATCAGTTCCTGTGGAAAAACAAACACAGCAAATCAATGAAGAAAACCTCCCTCTGGGTGACCGAAAAAACATGGCATATAACGGCACAATTGTGACGTATGGAAGAGGAAGTGGAATTGCTGTTGCAACAGGCATGAATACTGAACTTGGAAAAATTGCAACAATGCTCCAGGAAGAAGAAGAGGTAAAAACACCATTGCAAAAGCGTTTAGCTGTATTTGGCAAAAAGCTTTCTATAGCAGTTCTTGTTCTCTGCGCAGTTATCTTTGGCATTGGCCTTTTACGTGGCGAAGAACCACTGCGCATGCTTTTGACCGCAATTTCACTTGCCGTTGCAGCAATACCCGAAGCACTGCCTGCAGTAATCACCATTTCACTGGCTCTGGGTGCTCGAAAGATGGTGAATCAAAACGCCCTTATACGCAAACTTCCTGCTGTAGAAACATTGGGTTCGGTCACCTATATTTGTTCAGACAAGACGGGTACGCTTACACAAAATAAGATGACTGTTGAAACAATTTTTGTCAATAACACAATGTTTACTGCAACTCAACCACTACAAGACAATCGTAGCAAAAGTTCACAGTTATTTTTCTATGCTCTGGCTCTGAATAATGATGCCATACGTGATACATCTGGCACACTGTTAGGCGATCCAACCGAGACTGCATTGTATTACTATGCCTTTACCAATTCATTTGATAAAGATTTGCTCACTCGAACATTTCCCCGTGTAGCTGAAATACCGTTTGATTCTGAAAGAAAGTGCATGACCACCATTCATAAAAATACAAACCAGGAAATAACCCAATCACCGTACATTGTATTTACCAAAGGAGCTGTTGATACCATCATAGATAGTGCCAACACTATCATGATTCATTCAGAGATAGTACCCATCAACAAAGATGAAATTTTAAAAGTGGCTGAACAACTCTCTGAGCAGGGACTACGAGTGCTGGCAGTTACATCAAAATTTCTTGATACTCTTCCTTCTTCAATAACCCCTGAAACAGTTGAATCAAATCTTACATTCTTAGGTCTTGTTGGCATGATTGACCCTCCCCGCCAGGAAGTACAAGAAGCTGTGTCTGAATGTAAATCAGCAGGCATCAAACCAGTCATGATAACAGGCGACCATCCACTGACAGCTAAAGCCATAGCCAAGCGCCTTGGCATTATTGATGAAAACCGACCCTATATTATAACAGGCAAAGAATTGCAGGAGCTATCGCTTGAAGAATTTGAACAAAAGGTAGAATACATTAGCGTTTATGCAAGGGTTGCCCCTGAACAAAAACTAAAGATTGTAAAAGCATTGCAGGATAAAGGCCAATTTGTTGCCATGACAGGCGATGGTGTCAATGATGCACCTGCTTTGAAGCGAGCAGATATTGGTGTTGCCATGGGAATAACAGGAACCGATGTATCAAAGCAGGCAGCACACATGATTTTACTAGATGATAATTTTGCAACCATTGTAAAAGCAGTCAGAGAAGGAAGAAGGATCTTTGACAATATTAGAAAATTTATAAAATACACTATGACAAGCAATTCAGGTGAAATATGGACAATATTTTTAGCTCCATTTTTTGGCTTACCCATTCCACTGCTTCCTATACACATTCTATGGATAAATCTTGTCACTGATGGTTTGCCTGGGCTGGCATTAGCTTCTGAGCCCGAAGAAAAGGGAATCATGCAACGCCCACCTCGGCATCCGCAGGAAAGCATTTTTGCTCATGGCCTGGGTGCTCACATTATATGGGTGGGATTGCTCATGGGAGCTGTTTCTATTATTACGCAAGCACTTTCAATAACATTATGGAATGCCCACTGGCAAACAATGGTATTCACAGTGCTGTGTTTAAGCCAGATGGGACATGTACTTGCCATACGTTCGGAAAAACAGTCTTTGTTCACGCTTGGCCTTTTCTCAAACAAACCGCTGCTCGGAGCGTTTATACTCACATTTGTGCTACAAATGGCAACAATATACGTTCCCTACCTCAATGGGATTTTTAAAACGCATCCATTAACACTTGAGGAATTGAGCATAACACTTGCATTATCATCTGTGATATTTATTGCCGTTGAAATTGAAAAGTTTCTTAAACGTAAAAAATAGTACATTGGGCGATAGTAACTGATAAAAAACCTAACGTTTTTTATAAGCTATTATTAAATCATTGCCATGTAGTATGCATACTTGATAAGGCCAACGTGGCTTGTAATGCCCAATTTTGCCATGATGTTGGATTTATGGTTACGGACAGTTTTTTCGCTGATTCCAAGCATGGTAGCAATGTCTTTTGTTGAATACTCTTTTGCAATAAGCTGCAAAACTTCTTTTTCCCGCTTTGAAAGTGCACATAGTCTTTTTGATGTTTTGTTCTTCACCATTATATCTTCAAGGACTTCATCAGGTAACTGTGGTGCATAAAAACTATTATGAACCATAACATGAAATATAGCAGCCACCAGATGTGATATTGCAATGGATTTTGATAAAAAAGCCGAAGCTCCTGCTGCCAGTGCATTTGCAGCAAGCGAGTCATTAAAATAACCCGAAAGTATGATTATTTTTACAGCAGGCATTAATTTTAAAACATTTTTACTGGCTTCAATCCCATTTTCATTTTTAAGGCGCACATCAACAATAAGCACATCTGGTTTTGTTGCTTTGATATCTCCAATAGAAGAGGATATGTTTTCAGAAGTGCCAACAACATTAATATTATCAACTAGCTCCAGGCTCTGAGCCAGGGTATCCCGTACAAGGTTTTCATCTTCTATAATAAAAACCTTTATAAGCTCTGGTACAATAGCCATATATTTAATCCATTTTTTCTATATATTGTGCTTTATTATACATCATCGCCTGTTTTAGTCAATAGGCAAATGTCCTAATAAATGGGCACTTTCACTAAAATAATTAATTTTTATTCTCTATCAATACATATTTTTTATATAATCCTTTCCTCCTGTTACTATTACTTGCTTTATTATTAATTCAACTACACAATACATTCCCCCTTACTGATAAATAGTGTTAATAGGTTTTTCGACTATATTTTTTATATAGAAAGATTATGATAAGCTGGTAGAATAGTACCTAAATATATTTTTATATGTCTTGATACTATACTTTAAAATTAATGGCATAAATTTCTCATTGTACATAAGGATATCTACCATGGATAAAGTCAGTCCTGCAACCAGAAAAACAGCATTAGCGGTTACCACCTTAGGCTCATTTCTCACATCATTTATGGGTTCATCAATTAATGTTGCTCTTCCTATTATAGGGAAGGAATTTGCCATTGATGCAATTGTGTTAAGCTGGATTGCAACATCGTATCTATTAGCTGCAGCTATGTTTCTGGTACCTTTTGGGCGAATAGCCGATATCTACGGCAGGAAGAAAATATTTACCTACGGCGTCATTCTCTATACTTTTTCATCATTCCTCACAGCTATTGCACAATCTGCCCTTATACTCATTCTATTTAGAGTGCTCCAGGGAATAAGCGGTGCAATGATATTCAGCACAGGGGCTGCCATGCTCATATCAGTATTCCCTCCACAGCAGCGGGGCCGTGTTCTGGGTATTAATGTTTCAGCGGTTTACATAGGGCTTTCAACAGGCCCTTTTTTAGGGGGCATTTTAACACAACATTTAGGATGGCGCAGTATATTTGCAATAAGTGTTATAGTAGGGGTAGCGATAGTTCTATTAATATATTCCAAACTGGAAGGAGAATGGGTTGAAGCTGACGGTGAAACGTTTGATTTTACTGGATCGCTCATCTATGCAATTGCGTTAACCATGGTGATGTTTGGATTTTCATCTCTTCCGTCAGTATTTGGAACAATTATGATAATAGGTGGAATTGCCTTCATTTTCCTTTTTATAAAATGGGAACTACACACCAGACATCCTGTTCTTGACATGAATCTTTTTAAGAATAATACTGTCTTTACATTTTCAAATCTGGCAGCGTTAATTAATTACAGTGCAACATTTGCAGTAACATTCATTGTAAGCCTTTATCTGCAATATATAAAAGGAATAAGCCCGCAAAGTGCTGGCATCATCCTTATTTCACAGCCTGTTACCATGGCTCTGTTTTCACCTATAGCAGGGAGAATGTCCGACAAAATTCAGCCTCAGGTTATTGCTTCCTGGGGTATGGCTTTTACCACAATTGGGCTTCTGCTCTTAACATTTTTACATTTACATACATCAATTTTATTCATCATCACCTGCTTAATTTTCATAGGTTTTGGCATAGCACTTTTTTCTTCACCCAATACCAATGCTGTCATGAGCTCGGTACATAAAAAATATTACGGTGTTGCTTCTGGTATACTGGGGACAATGCGCCTAACCGGGCAGGCTTTCAGTATGGGCATTGTTACATTGATTCTGGCAGTACATATGGGAAGAGTACAGATAACCCCACTGTATTTTGACAGGTTCTTGCAAAGTTCACAAACAGCATTTATAATATTCACATTGCTGTGCTTTGGCGGGATATTTGCATCACTTGCACGTGGTAAAATCCATAGATAAGTATTGTTATCTGAAGCATTATATATTTTTGCACCAAAACCTGCAATAACATCTGAAATGATAAAAATGCACAGCAACCTTACCTATTTATTACTTGATTTAATCAATTGTTTTCAGTATTATGTGTTACATACTATTTGGTAAATCTCATTCCAGCTTCAGGAGTGCATTATGAAAAAGCAAAACAATAATGAAACAAATCCTGAAAAAGTTCAAGATTCACTTGTCCAGAAATTTAAAAATATGGTTGATACAGTTATTCAACCTGCAGAACATTCCATGCGTAATTATGTTAACATTAATTTCTGGCGGACAAAATACAATGAATATAAAAAAATTCGTGAAAAAGAAAAAGAGGACCTTGATATATATGAAACACTTTCATACGGTGCACGCCCAACTATTGAATACTATTTATTGACATTGTTATCCTGCCTCATTGCAACCGCAGGCCTTCTGCAGAATTCGCCAGCAGTAATTATTGGTGCCATGATCGTTGCTCCACTTATGACACCAATATTAGCGTTTTCATTAGGGGTCATCTGGGGTGATACACAGCTTATTAAAACATCGTTTAGTTCAATTATTAAAGGTTCAGTTCTGGCAATTTTGATATCAGGCACTTTGGCATTTTTTGTCCCCATTGCTGAATATACCAGCGAAATACTTGCACGAACAAAACCAAATCTTTTTGATATTGTTATTGCCATTTCATCAGGCCTTGTTGGTGCATATGGCAATGCAAATAAGAAAATCAGCAATACGCTTGTAGGTATAGCTATTGCTGTGGCCTTAATGCCACCATTATGCACCATTGGCATTGGAGTTGGCAACTTTGACTGGCATATTGCACGTGGAGCACTTATTCTTTTTTCAATCAATTTGATATCCATTTCACTGGCAGGTGCAATTATTTTCTGGATTATGAAAATACATCCAAAATCCAGAGAGGAAAAGGAAAACGTTACCCGGAGAGCTCTTTCACAGATTATTATTTCAGTTATACTGTTAACCATTATCGCAATACCGGTAGGAATTTATACTTACAGAACCTTTCTACTGGAACATGCAAAAAAGAAGGTATGGGTAACAGCAAAAAAATATTTTGGTACCGATGTTTTTGCTATTCAATTTGATGAAAATCAGGGAAAACTTGATGTAACAGTTATAGTGCTGTCACAACAGGCTGATGAAGAATCGCTCAAACAGGTGCAAAATATAAAATCATTACATCCCGATTTTGGTACAGTTAATATTAAATTCATTCAAACTGTATCCAGTAATACTACTGATTAACTTTTCAAGCAAATCAAATTATATTCATTTTATACACAGTTTTGATTTCAACTAAAAAGGGAGCACCCAGGCTCCCCTTTTAAAATTATAATTTTCAACAGTTACTATCGCTCCACTGTTACTGCAACACCCTGTCCACCACCAATACACAGTGTGGCTATGCCTTTTTTAGCATTACGCTTAATCATTTCATAAATTAGTGTTGTTAAAATACGAGCACCACTTGCCCCAATGGGATGCCCTATCGCAATTGCTCCACCATTAACATTAACCTTTGTAACATCCCAGCCCATTTCTTTGTTAACCACCACAGCCTGGGCAGCAAATGCTTCATTTGCTTCTATTAAATCTAAATCCTGCACATTCCATCCTGCTTTTTGCAATGCTTTCTTGCTTGCAGGTATGGGGCCTGTTCCCATAATGGCTGGCTCAACCCCAGCTGACGCATACGATGCAATTCTGCACAATGGAGTAATGCCAAGTTCCTTTGCCTTTTGTGCTGACATGACAACTGCTGCCGCAGCACCATCATTAATACCCGATGCATTACCTGCTGTCACAACACCATCCTTCTTAAACGCTGGTTTTAGTTTTGACAGTGCTTCCATAGTTGTACCAAATCGGGGATGTTCATCAGTATCAAAAAGCTTTTCACCTGTTTTGTCTTTTATTGTCACAGGAACTATCTCATCTTTAAAACGCCCTGACTTGATTGCTGCTTCAGCTTTTTGCTGACTCCCCAGTGCAAACTCATCCAATTCTTCACGGGTTAAACCCCACTTTGCTGCAACATTTTCAGCTGTTATCCCCATATGGTATTGATTGAACACATCCCACAAACCATCTTTTATCATGATATCTATCAAGACACCATCATTCATGCGGTATCCCCAGCGCGCCTTCTGAAGAGCAAATGGAGCATTGCTCATGCTCTCAATGCCGCCAGCCACAATAATATCAGCATCCCCTGCCTTGATAATTTGAGCAGCCAAACTAATAGCACGCAATCCGGAACCACACACTTTATTAATGGTCATGGCAGGTACTTCCTGTGGAATACCTGAATAAATGAGAACCTGTCGTGCAGGATTCATACCCTGTGCAGCCTGTAACACATTCCCTAAAATAACATTTTCTACCTGCCCGGGAGTAATACCTGCTCGTTTTATGGCTTCCTTAACGGCCACAACCCCCAATTCTACAGCGGTCACATCTTTCAGAGCACCCCCAAATGTACCAACGGGAGTACGAACTATTGCTGCTATAACCACATCCTTCATAAAGACCTCTCTTATAAAATTTTATTGTATAAATTATACTATAATTTTAACAACTAATTGTTCAAATGATGTAATAGTAATAAATTGCAGGTTACTTGTAAAGAAAAATAACATTGACAATATAATATTAGTGTGATAGAGCAAGTACTCACTCTATATGATACCATGGTACCATTAAAAACTAGTAACAAGAATGTATATCAAAATTATATTGTTTGGTACATGCACATAACTCTTGTTTAAGGAGCTATCGTCATGACAAAATGGAAGATTATTGGTTTTTTTATTTTTGGTATTATTATAGCTCTGACCCTTATTATTGCGTTGTGGTTTATACGACCAAACACTTCACAGGTTGATCCATCTCTTATCCTTGAAGTATGGGAAGCAGTACGTGATGGAATGCACAACTCAAATACGGATATGGTATATTTTAATAATTACTTTTATCTTGTCCATGCTTCATCGCCGTACCATTTTGCAACTCCAGAGTGCAAGCTTATAGTATGGCGTTCTACAGATTGTAAGCAGTGGGAAAAGCTTTCCACGATTCAAATACCAGGTGAGGACATTCGAGATCCCAAGTTTTTAGCCATTGGTAACAAATTAATACTGTTTGTCCTGAAAAGCATTGAATTTACTGCGGAACCCTATTCAACGGCGTATTTAATTTCCAGTGACGGCAAGAAATGGAGTTCCCTGCAGGAGATAGCTCATAAAGGGTGGCTCTTCTGGAGGCCAAAGACTTTTGATGGGAAGCGGTGGTATGTTCCAGCCTACTGGCATGAGCATGGAAAAGCAATGCTCTTTACATCAACTGATGGCACCAGCTGGGAACCTGTCTCTTTAATTTATGAAGGTGATCGCTGTGACGAAACCGCTATTGAATTTTTGCCTGATGCCACAATGATAAGCACCCAGCGGCTGGAATATTCAGACTCGTGGATAGGCGATAGCCGTGCATGCACTGGTATACGCATTGCAAAACCTCCCTACACACAGTGGGCAGGCATCAAGGATTACAGTACACGCCTGGATGGCCCAGCACTCTTTGCATTCAATGGTAAGATATATGCAATTGGCAGAAGAAATCCCTATACACCAGGGTTACTCAATAAATACGGCAGCATACTGGCAAAAAAGCGCACATCCCTGTGGCTGGTAACACCTGAAAAACTTGTATGGCTTTCAGATGTGCCCAGTGCAGGCGATACCAGTTATGCAGGATATGTGATACAAGGCAACACACTGTATTTTAGTTATTATACCAGTGATATACACCATGATTATCCATGGATACTGGGAATGATAAAAGAAAGTCCTATCATGATGGGCAAGCTTGATCTGAATGTACTTGAACAATTAGCATACACGAAACAATAATATCAATTTTTAAATGTAAGATTTATACCAGGCCGTTATATTATTTTATTACTGGAGGCACTATGAAAAAAACTGTAGTATGCATTATTATCTTGTGTTTGTTTTTTGCATTACAAAATGCAATGGCTGCCCGTCTCTCTGATGAAGACCTGGCAAAAAAAATTGAAGGCTGGTATCCAACAGGATTACCACTGGTTAATTATGATAGCGATAATGGGTTTGGATACGGTGTACGTGTTTATCTGTATAATAATGGCACACGCGATGACGAATATTTTGCCTATGCACCGTATAAGATGCAGTTGTACGGACAGTTTTATCAAACAACCAATGGATATCAGTACCACGAAATAAATTTGGACATGCCCTATATCTTTGGCACTAAATTCAGAATCATTACTTCAATAGCCTATGATAAAAAGATTAATGCTAATTATTTTGGTCAGGGTGCTGATACTGCAAAAGGAAAATTAACGCTTTACACTACGTATCCAACAGCATATGAAACATTTGATAAATTCCAGGATTATTTAGATTATGCTGATAACGATGAACGTTTCTTAAAGTACTACAATTATGAATACACCAAGCCAAGCTATTTTCTGAATATTTACAGGGATATAACTCAGAACCTTAAATTTCTTGCTGGCCTTGAAGTAAAGAAAGTGACCATTGACACCTGGGATGGAGAAAAGTTTGACGGCACTCCTCAGGGGCCAACACTCCTACAACAACTGCAGCCATTAGGGTATGATGGCGGATGGTCAAACTTTATCCGTGCAGGCATCTACTATGATACCCGTGATTATGAACCTGACCCCAAAACAGGATACCTCATTGACTATGCGTTTGAAATATCTGACGATACCATAGGTTCGGATTATGACTTCACACGCCACACTGTCCAGCTTCAATATTATTTTCCACTACTGCAATCATTAACGCTGGCATTGCGCGCAGGCTACACTGATGCTAATGGTGACACCCCATTCTTTGAAATGGGTTATTTTGGATTTTCACTCAACCGTCGCACAGGTCTTGGTAACAATCGGACTCTGCGTGGTTATCGCGAGCAGCGTTTTGTTGGTCCAACCATGACTGTTGCAAACGCAGAACTGCGCTGGAAATTTGCTGAAGCAAATCCCTGGGGGCAGAATTTCCAGTTTAAGATAACCGTATTTTATGATGTGGGCAATGTTTACGACAAAGCAGCAGATCCATTTACTGATCCACGTTTCAGCGATTACCATCAGGGTTATGGTGGAGGGCTGGTTATTGCATGGAATATGGCCACGATTGTACATTTCTACTATGGAATGAGTAAAGAAGACTCTTCCGTATCTGTTGATTTCAGCCATACCTTTTAGGGCGATAGTTACTGATAATCAGGAAGGCTGTATATAACAATGCCTTCCTGATTAAAGGCTTTATTATTTATTGCTAATAAGTTTTTCCTTAATGGCAGCAGCTAAAATTCTTCCAGCCTTGCCGTTTATATGGATGTTATCGGTCATATAGGTAAGACCGCGGCTATCAGAAATTGTATCCCAATCCCTGCCAAAAAGATAATGCTGTATAATTGCGCTGTACATAAACCACAATCCAGTAGTATATGGGGCAACATCGCGTTTGCCTTCACGTATCAAATCGCGGGTAAGAATCTCATTTAAGCCTATATATCCCAATTTTTCTTTTTGTGCAATATCCCTGATAATGGCAGAGTACTCCATACTAAGTTTAAATGGAAGGCTGTCAATATTTTCGCCCAGGGGTGGCAGCGATATCAGCACAATCTTTGCATCTGTCTTTGTTTTCAATATACTGACTAATTGACGATAGTTTTGCTCAAACCATTCTTTTGTTGGCTTTTGTGGCAAATTCCACAGATCATTGTAACGCTGGTATTCTTTATCATTAAGCGAGCCTTTAAGGTCATTGGTTCCAATCCATACAAATACATAGTGTGGTTTCAGTGCAACAACAGTGTCAACCACCTGAAGAAGATTATACACCAACCGTGAATTAATCCCCTCGTTTACAAATATATAGGTTTGCAAATCAGGATCTTTAGCCAGGAAACCAACATAATCAAAACTCACTGTTGCATGTGTTAAGCTGTCGCCAAAACATACCACAATCTTTTTATCGTGCGGCAGTGCAGCTTTCAACATAGCCTGTGCATTATTTTCAGGAACCTTCGATGCCTTATAATACACATACCCATACACTGCACCAAGCACAACAATGAGGCACAGCAGTATAATCAGAATTTTTTTAACCATACCTTTCCTCCAATTATTATAATATCTTTCTGAAGTGAACTGTATTGATTTGTAGCTGAATTATATATCCTATAGCAATCATTACGTTCACTATCTATGCAGAAAATATAATTTACTATAATAGGTTATCATTTAAAACCAACTATGTCAAATCAAAATCAAATCACTAAGTAACACATGTATATACGCAATGGTAATAATTTCTGGAAGATTTTTATTATATACCATAAGAGGAATCACAATGATAGCATACTGAGAGAATTGCCACACACTCAGTCAGCATGTAGCTATCATGATTTCATGTATTATACATAGTATGTAGTATAAATCATGATTTTATGGGGATTACTGATAAACCTTTTATTCTAAAGCTTCCTGTAGTGCCGCAATGATGTCATCACTGTGTTCTATCCCCACCGACAGGCGTATAAGATCTGGTGTAATGCCTGCTTCTCGCTGCTGCTCTTCTGACAGCTGTGAATGCGAAGTGCTGGCAGGATGCAGCACCAGACTTTTTGCATCGCCCACATTTGCTAAATGGGAAAATAGCTTAATTGAATTTATAAATTTCACAGCGCTTTCATATCCACCTTTAATGCCAAAGACTACCATCCCACCAAAACCATTGTTAAAATAGCGGGAAGCTACCTTGTAGGAACTATCGCCCACTAAACCCGGATAGTGCACCCATGCTACACTTTTATGGTTTTGCAAAAATTGTGCAACTTTGAGCGCATTTTCACTGTGCCGTTGCATCCTGAGTGGAAATGTTTCAAGCCCCTGTAAAAATATCCATGCATTGTCCGGCGAGATTGCTGCACCCAGATTGCGCAGCGCAACAAGCCTCATCCTGAGTATAAACGCAAGGCTGTTCATATCACCCAGATCATGGGCAAAACGCATGCCATGGTAACCTGCATCAGGTTCGTTGTAGAGTGCAAACTTTGTGTCAGTCCAGTCAAAGTTAGCCCCATCAACCACTATCCCACCAATGGCGGTGCCATGCCCTCCTAACCACTTGGTAAGCGAATGCACCACTACATTAGCCCCATACTCAATGGGCCTGAAGTGACACGGCGTTGCAAACGTATTATCCACTATAAGAGGCACATGATACTTTTGTGCTATTGTTGCAACTTTTTCAAAATCAGGCACGCCCAACGTTGGGTTGCCAATTGACTCAATAAAGATGGCACGCGTTTTTGGTGATATTGCTTTTTCGTAGGCATCGTAATCATTGTAGGGCACCATTTTACAGGTAATGCCAAACTGCGGCAGTATAGCATCAAACATGGTGTAGGTACCACCATACAGATTGCTTGCGCTGATAAATTCATCGCCTGCCCTGCACACATTAATAATGGCATAAAATATTGCCGATGTTCCTGATGCCAGTGCAAGGGCTGCCCTGCCCCCTTCAAGCATGGCCACACGTTCTTCCAGCACATCCTGCGTTGGATTCATGATGCGGGTATAGATGTAGCCTTTTTGTTTCAGTGCAAAGAGGTCTGCACCGTGCTGTGCAGAATCAAACACATACGAACTGGTGCGATACACCGGAACCGCACGAGCTTTTGTGGCATCGATGCTCTGACCCCCATGAAGGGCAATAGTTTCTATGCGATAGTTACCTGACATTTTGTTCCTCCTTTTTATTAAATGATCCATTGTAGATGATATATCATTATCTTTTCTTGCTTTAATCAAATAGCCAGGTGCTCACATAACGTTCGCCGGAATCTGGCAATAAAACGACAATTGTTTTTCCTTTGCTATCAGGACGACTTGCAATTGTCAGCGCTGCCCACATAGCAGCACCAGCGGAAATGCCCGCAAGGATACCTTCATCTTTTGCTAATTTTTTGGCGATAGTTCCGGCATCAGTCTCATCAACGGTTACTATCTCATCAATAATTGATTGGTTTAAGACTGCCGGTATAAAACCAGCTCCAATGCCCTGAATTTTATGAGGACCAGGTTTTCCTCCCGACAATACCGGAGATTTAGCTGGTTCCACAGCAACTATTTTTACCGATGGTTTTTTTGCTTTGAGTACCTCACCAACGCCGGTGATAGTGCCTCCTGTACCAACACCAGCAACAAAGACGTCAACATCACCGTTTGTATCATTCCATATTTCAACGGCAGTTGTTTTGCGATGTATCTCAGGGTTTGCGGGATTGTTAAACTGTTGCGGCATGAAGGCATTGTTGGTTTTTGCAACTATCTCCTCAGCTTTTTCAACAGCACCACGCATGCCAAGTGCACCATCAGTGAGTACAATTTCAGCACCAAGCATTGCAAGCAACTTACGGCGCTCTATGCTCATGGTATCAGGCATTGTCAATATAAGCCTGTAGCCTTTGACAGCCGCTACAAAAGCAAGCGCAATGCCCGTGTTACCACTGGTGGGTTCAACAATCACCGAATCAGGATGAAGCAAGCCCTTGCTTTCAGCATCCGCAATCATGGCATAGCCAATACGATCCTTGACACTTGACAAAGGATTGCGCGACTCTACCTTTGCATAAAGATTAACCCCACCAGGTGCAAGTTTATTAATCTTTACCAGTGGTGTATTGCCAATGGATTCTATGATAGTAGTGTATTGCATTATTGTATCTCCTTTTTATCATTTCAAATTTCGTATATACTTCCAGCAGCGTGCTTATATTCATCTACCATATCCTGTAATGTGATGCCATCAAGCACCTGCATTATTGCGTCATCAGCCTTTTTCCAGATTGTGCGTGCCACACAATCGACATTGCGTTTGCACACTTTGGGATTTTCAGTGCATTCAACCAGGGATACATCGCCTTCCAATTTTTCCACAATCATGCGTATGGTTATTTCTGATGGATGTTTTGCCAGCATATATCCACCATTGGCACCCCGCACCGATTGGAGCAAGCCAGCCGATTTTAAGGGGATTACCAGCTTGCTGAGATATTTAAACGATATCCCCTGCATCTTTGCCACTTCTTTCAAAAAAACAGGACCCTGATTGAATTTAAGTGCAAATTCAAACATCATCCTGACGCCATATCTGCTTCTGGTTGATAATCTCATTGTGTACTTCCTTTTTTGCTACTATTACGACCTTTTTGGTAGTATTTCACATGGTAGGGAAATTGTCAATATTTTTTTTGGATTTAAAATCAACCATCGCAGGCGCTCAAGCGCTTGAGCGCCTGCGTAATGAGCACCAGAGCTAAAAAGAAATATGGCATTGCAATAATTTCATAACAAATAAAACCCTGAAATGACTTCATTTGCATGATACAATGGAGTCAGAGCCATATATGGTATCATTTCTGTGTCCTCAGCGATCTCTACGTGAGATTAAAGAATTAATGTATCACGACACGATCGCAGGGAGCACCGAGTGTGCGGAAAACGTGGGATAAAAGTGGTAAAAATACTATGACACATACTCTCACCATACAGCGATATGCCAACAATGGCTATGGAATTGGTTTTATTGATGGCAAAACCGTATTTGTTCCCTACAGTGCCGTAGGTGATACTGTTGCCGTTACCATAACTCGTCAGGCAAAAAACTACTGTTTTGCTTCAATTACCGATATTATAACCCCTTCGCCCAATCGTATTACCCCACAATGTCCTGCATTTACTCACTGTGGAGGATGTGACTTCCTTCATATTCCCTACAAAGAGGAACTTACAGTAAAAAAAGAGCTATTCATGAATACGTTAACACACATTGGTGGTCTTTCTCATCATATCCTGCCAGCAATTGAATTAATTTCAGGTGAACGATTCCATTACCGAAGCCACGCCACACTTCAATCAGATGGTACTCATATAGGCTTTTATAAAAAAGATTCGCATAGTGTTGAACCAATACCTGCAAAGGGTTGCTTACTTCTTCATGAAAAGCTAAATACATTTATCCTCAGCCAATCGTGTGATAGCCACGCTAACGAACCTATCAAAATTGCTATCGATGCACAGAGCTCAATATGCTCTGACCCCACTGCAGTTATCACTGAACAGGAATGTGGCATCACCTATGAACGAAGTGTCAGTACATTTTTTCAGGCAAATAGGTTCCTGAGAAGCAAGATGCTTCTTGTTGTTGATGAACTATCGCAAAGCTTTGCATCAATTCTTGATGTGGGGTGTGGTGTTGGCTTTTTTAGTATTTATTTAGCCAAAAGAATGAAAGGCACTGGCATTGATACTAATATTCAGAGTATTGAATGGGCAAGGTATAATGCAAAACGTAATAATGTTACTGTTGATTTTCATACGGTAAGTATTGAAAACTATCACCCTTTTAAACATACTCATGAATGTATTATTATTGACCCACCTCGTCAGGGCATATCAAAGCGAGGAAGAAAGACCATTGTTGCCATGAATCCTTCGTGCATTATATATGTTTCCTGCAATCCTGTAACCTTTGCCCGTGATATCAAAAGCTTTGTTGACAGTAACTATCGCTTACAAAAATTATATATGATTGATATGTTCCCATGCACCCATCACACCGAAGTGATTGGGCTTTTGACGAAGTAGACTACTTCAACGTGAACGTCAACCCCTGCACAAACGTCATGCGCTCTCTGCCAATAGTATCAGGAATAGCTGGGAAGGGTGAAGCGCTGTGTATTGCCTTAAGCGCAGCATCATCTAAAAGTGCTGACCCTGAAGAACGTACCATGATAGCCGACAGTAGATTGCCATTTTTATCGATGGTGAATTTAATATAGGTTTTTCCTTCAATACCGTCCTTACGTGCTGTAGCCGGATATACTAACGATTCCTGAATACGCTGTCGTATCATATCGGTATATTGCATGGTTACTGTCTGGCTGTCCTCATTGGAAACCATGTATTGCGATGCCATGACACCACCCTCTTTAACAGGCTTTGCAGGATTATTCTTGAGCCTGGTTGTATCAGCAGCATGTTCAACATGTGGCAATATTGTATATGTGTGCATGGTAACATTCAATGTATGTTTTTGAATATCCGTTGTCCTGCCTCCAAATGACACACACAGGAAAACACCATGCACAGCAATCGAAATGAAGAATGCATAATAAACAATGTTTCTATTTTTGTGAGGCATTGTTTTCTTCCATGCTTGTTGCTATCACCAGGTCTTTAACCTGTGTTTGTTTTATGATATCAATCACCTGCACCACCATGCCAAGTTGTACCGTTTTATCAGCCTTCAGGATAACAGTCTTTGAAGCAGCTGACAGTGTGGAAAGCATTGCTTTAAGTGCCGATAGTTCAACCTTTGTGGCATTGCAATAAATGGCATTACTACCGGTAATATATATTTCAATATTGTTCCTTTGCACAGTAACAGCCGAATTTGCTTTGGGTAATGATACTTCAATACCAGGATTGGCAACATAATATGATGTGAGTGCAAAAAAAAGCAATAGCTGGAACACAACATCAATAAGCGGTGCTATATTCAAATCAATCACTACTTTCTTTCTTCGTTCAATAAAAAGCCTTTCAGCACTCATTGCTTTATTACCTCTAATATATCGCTAATTAACTCTTTCAGCGCCCCGGTAATATCATCAATCCTGTCCTCGAAATAATGATAAGCAATAATGGTGGGGATGGCAACAATCAATCCCGCTGCTGTGGTTATCAGCGCTTCCCATATACCACCTGCCAGCGCTGACGGATTGACCTGCCCCTGCATATTCTGAATACCCATGAACACCTTAATCATCCCGGTAACAGTCCCCAAAAGGCCTAAAAGTGGTGCAATATTGCCAATAATAGCAAGCCAGTTTAACCGTTGTTCTAAGTTACGCACATAAAACGTGGCATATCGTACCAGCTTATGCTCGGCTTCATGCAGTTCATAGTCTATGGTATAATCTTTTTCCAGATCCAGGACATCAGCCATATCCTTAACTATCCCGGGGCATTCGGGAATAGTTTTTTTATTCAATGCATTTGTAATAAACTGCTGTTTAAAAACATTAATTGAATCCCATACATATGGTCGGGACTTTATTAATACATATAACCGTTCTATAAATATTGCCAGCGACAGAACAGAACATAGCAAAATGGGCCACATTACCGGGCCACCTTTTTGAAATATAGCAAACATACCTGTTACTCTTTTTAGATTTTTGCTACTATATGAATAGTATAGTAAAATTTTGACAACTTATTTATAATTTTTTCAAAATTTTGTCTTATCGTTATTATAATAATAATTTTTATATAAATTATTATATAATTACACTTCTTAATGGAACTTAGGGGATTTTTTTGGAAAATTTTAATTATTGCTGATGGTTCATCTTCTTTTAAATTAGCAAGCACTATCATGCAAGCCTTAACAGGAAGAAAAATTGAATTCCGATTATTCCCGTTTTCAATACGAAAATTGCAATCTATTTACTCCCCCTTAGAAATTGACCGCCTATTACCGCAATTCATGATATATGGCATGTATCCTGAGATAGTACTTAATAAGGAAAATACTATTATACTTTTAAAAAATCTTGCTTTCAGATAATCATATAAAGATGTGCTGCACTATCAGCAGATAAAATATCCTGAAATCCTTGAAAAGCTACTACAGGCATTAGCTTTACAAATTGGCAATGAAGTATCGTATAATGAATTATCTTCATTGCTTGGTATTGATAAAAACAATGGTTTTTCGCACACTTTTATCCAATCCAAGCAACGAAGCAGCAGCATACCCCAGCGCTAATCCTGTCACACTATGCAGTATTACCACAAGCATGGTAATAAAACCCACCGTGCGCAACGCATGAGCATTTGCGGCAGTGATCCCGGCTATAATAGTAACTATCGCCACAACTAAAACTGACTTATGTAATAAAATTTTTTTGTGCCACTGTTTGCTATTTTTGTTTATGCAATCATATACATAGAAAGCAAGTATGCGCTCTCCCCGGGAATCGAACCCAGACACACGGCTCCGGAGGCCGACGCTCTATCCATTGAGCCAGGAGAGCTATTACAATGTAATAAGACATATATACCAGAAACGCTCATTACCTGTAAAGATTATTTGTTCTAGGTGAGTTATATCTCAAAATTGGTTATTATCAATATGAACTTAGCAATTATCTGTTTTCAGATTGAGGTATTGTTAGGTTGTATATAGATTATCCAAAGGGTAAAGAGAAAACAATATAAAATGTATTTACATTGAAGGTATTTTCAACCTTATTATCATAATAAGTTGTAATAGTTGTTTACAAGTTAACAAAACTTTTAATAACATTAATGAAGAAAAGCTTTATCCAATAATGAAGTGCAATAGTTAAGTGTCCGGTTGTCATCTAATCATAACTCCCTGAGGCATTTTTTACCAACTCTTTTCGTTGTTTTATTAAATGTCTATGATATATATTGATAAATCGATTCATGATTTGCCTTGAAATCCGTATGATCAATACGCATCCTTCTTGAATCTGTTCAGGATTACAACCGTCCAATAACCGGTTTATTACATATTGTTTTATACTATCACTCTTCAAATGTATTTTGTGTTAGATAATCACATTCTTCCATCTGAACGTATATTGACATGGTGCGTCCGATATGTGGTATGAAGTCTTGACTATGAGTACATCACATCTCCCATGATATGGATGAGGAAGATCAGCACAGTACAATGGCTATTTGTTTATTTGTGTATCCTTCTTCCAGCACACAGGCAATTTCTTTCCGTTCTTCTAAATAAATTTGTGGGTGGACTTTTTTACTGCTATTCTATATTTTAGTCAAATAAGGACCTATCCTTGTGGTTATTTTATGCTAAATCGACCTCAGGATAATGCACCTGATTTTAAAACTACTTTTTTACCCCATTAATTGCTTATTATACTTCTCAATTGAACTGGGGTTATAAGTAATATTTTTTTATTATTCTGTTTATGAATAATTGGCGATAAATGATTATAATTTCTGGTTTACGCTTATTAAAACTGATCTATATAATTATAGCCCTTCCTTTACTGCTCATCATATTAACAGGTTGTGATCTCATTACATCTGGCCAATCAGGATTATATGAAGATCCTCAACTGCTCTCCGATAACTGGGAATATAGCTGGAATTTTTCCTTAGAAAATATTAATACTGGCGATAGTAACTGGCATAAAGTGATATATCCCTTTTCAAAATTGAAAAAAGAATCCAATACTGTTTGGTTCCGTACAACATTACCCGATAAACTGCCAATGCATCCAGCTCTTTTTATCCGAGATTTATATCTGGCACTGGTTGTGTACGTTGATTCAAGACAAATCTACTCATTCTGGGATACAGATGCAAATTTTAGCAAGGATTTTATACCAAAAAAATCTCACTTTATAGCTTTGCCCGATTCCGCGGCAGGTCAAAATATTTATTTTAAAATCCAATCAAATTACCACCTTATCGGAATAACAGGACCTGTATTGCTGGGTACTGAGTATACACTGATTAAGAACATCATTTTATCTGATATTGCCAACATAATCATTGCCAGTATAGCTTTTTTCATAGGTTTTTTTTCATTAACAATATTTATTATTAACAGGAAACAGTGGCAATATTTTTATTTTGGTTTTTTTGCTTTATTACTGATTCTATATATTCTTAATTATACATCAATACGAGATTTGTTACTTGATACCCCCTTGTTATGGATATGTCTGTGGCTGCTTTCATCCGTTTGGTCTACCACTATGTTTATTGGATTTACAAAAGTAATCTTTAATTATCAAAAAAAATCAATACTGGGAATATTATTTGTATTTAACACATATTATGCCATTTTTGAAACAATTGTTCTTCTTGCTGGCATTGGTGAATTATATTTTACGGGGAATATGCATGCAAGTAAATATATTTTGGGTGTGCGTTACATATTTCAATATCTGCTAATAGTAGATGTAATTATTATAATTTCAGTTATGATAAATCAATTTAAAGCAGGTAATAAGGAAGCTGGCATTTTACTTGCCGGACTGATTGTGTTATGTATAACAGTATTGCACAGTGTTGTTGTTGCTATTGGCTATTTAACTTATGATTTTCGCTCATATATTCATTGGGGATTATTTTTTCTTTTATTATCTCTTTCATTTATTCTTATCCGCCAGTACACATTGCTTCAAACTTCAATCGCTCTAAGTAAAGCAGACATGAACACAGCACGTCGTATCCAGCAATCAATCATTCCTGCAATTCCCCCACTCCATCAAAATTTAAGGATATCATCCTTATATATCCCTGCCGAAATAGTTGGTGGTGATTTTTTTGACTATATCATTATAAGCCAACATGAAATAGGAATCTTTATTGCTGACATCACCGGCCACGGTGTTTCCGCAGCTCTCATTGCATCTATGTGCAAAATAGCATTTCACTCTTCCAGTAAATTATGCTCCAACCCTTCAGCCTTGCTTGAAAATATTAATGTAATACTTGCGGATAAAACTGCCGGACAGTTGTTATCTGCATTATATGTATATATAAATACATCAAACAATACCTTAATTGCAGCTAGTGCAGGGCATCCCCGTTGTATAATTATTAACCGAAAAACAAAAGACTATAATGAATTACCTACAAAGGGAAGAATTATTGGTGCATTTGATAGACTAAACTGCAACAATATCATTCACCAATTAGATCATGATCAGCGAATTATTCTTTATACTGATGGCCTCATCGAAACGTGTAATCCTTCGGGTGAAATGTATGGGGAAGATAATTTTTTTAACTTATTGATTCAAACTCTACATATGTTACCTGAAGACACATGCTTACAAATAAAAAAAGATATATATACATGGGCAGCAAATGAACAAAATCTTTATGACGACATGACAATTATTTTAATAGATGTAATTGATTTCACTTAATACATCAGTTAATACAACCATACACCAAGTATCCTATTATCATATCTTCTTTAACTTCATGATCACTAATTTTGCCTATTAATATGTTTATGTAATATTTATTTTTTTGTTTTATTACTATTTACCACGCATATTCAATTTATATAAAAAAGTATATTTTAATAAAAATATAAAAAAATGTATTGAAAAAATTACCAGTGATGATTTATGTTGAAATTGGTATAAGCATGTGTATCGGGTGATGATTTCTATACATCATATTTCATGGTATGTATAGAAAACGCTGACATCTTTCAAGGTTTACTAAGGAGTTACATATGGCAGCTATAAAGGAAAAAATTATTATAAAAAATACCACCAGAAAAGGGCGGAAAAAATCATCATATTTACCACCTGACTATAAAACATTACAGGAAGTTATTGATGGAATTGAACGCGACTACATCCTCCATACCCTGGAATTAACCAACTGGAATCTTCAGAAAACCAGCCGGGTTCTGGATATTGCACGTAACACACTGAAAGCTAAAATGAAGAAATATAATATTGATCTGCAATAGTTTCATTTACAACAAAGCAAAAACAATGAAACCTGTAATGATCAACAATCCCAAAAGAAGTGCGATATAAACAAATAGCATATTTTCATTACTTTCTTCCTTTTTCTGTTCCTGCTTATCTGTTTCAATCTTTACATTTTCTTCTTCTATTATTTTAACCAGTACATTTTTTGCAACAAGCGCATATATTGCAAAGCCACCTGTTGCAAGCGAGACCTTTTCTTTAATCCGAGCTTTTACCGGCAGGTATTGCCCATCAGTGGTTATTGCGTTAAACATGCGTGCAATCTTATCGGATACCGGGTCTTTGCCACTGAGCATTACAGTAATCTTTTCACCTGCTTTAATATCATTGATATACTTTCCCTTTACAGGAGACACAATAACTGTACCTGGAATAACATATTCTACCTGTGATTCTATTTCACGCATTTTTATCTCATCGGGGTCAAGTTCCTCTTGCTTTTGCTCCTGTTTTCCTGGCAATTCCATTGGTATATTTTCAATTTCCAGGGTTAATGAAGAGGTTTTATCTATTTCAATCTGGCATTCTGTGTTCTGTGAAAAATATTTACCTATAATTTCCTCAAATAGTTCTGATACAACCTGTATATTTTGAGCTTTGGCTGGTTCATAGATATCATACCCTTCTATTGCATCAGCTAAATGATTTGTGAATTTATACGAATCCTCAGTAGCTCCACCTAAATCACCTACAATATCACCAAATAAATTATAAAATTGCTTCCATGCATCAAAAATACGAATCTTATTGTAAATATCACTATATGAGGTTACCAGTGAGTTAATATTAATAATATAATTATATTCAACATTCAGAAAAATATAAAAAGCACCTACTTTGCCTGCTCTAAACCTTCCCTTAATAACAGCAACATCCTGCAACATTCCTGCAGCCATCTGGCGGGCTTTTTCCAGATTCCCATTTGTATATTTTAACGCTTTGTTTATAAGCTGGGTCTGATCACTGAATGAATCATATTGGGTATTATCTGGCATTTATACTTCAACCTCTTGATCAGCTAAACTTTTTTCAATTATTTCATATTTTTTCTGGGGGGTTAATCCAATAATACGCTTTATACACTGAGTAACCTGCTCCTTATAATGAGAAGGAACCTCCAGTATGAAATAACCATTTTCTAAATTATTAATAATATGTACTTTATTTTCTGGAATTTTTAAGCCCAAAAGTGGGCCATAAAACTTTATAATATATTCTGGCGATATATATTTTACAAACAACCTGGAAACGCCCATCTTTATTCTTCTGACTGGCTTGTATTGCTGGTATTTAGTTTTTATCAATTCATCAAACGATGATGGGTTTTTTGCGATAATAATAGCAATAGTACCTTCCTGAGATTCAAGAACTAGCATATAGCTGTAAAGATTCTTATATGAAGCTAAAAGCCCAAATAATGAATCATCTTCACTTTCTTTCTTTTTAATAATCTGTTTCATGATACTGTAGAAATTACCTGATTATATTAATACTGGCATAATCATAATTTATTCAATTATACAGAAAGTTATTTATTTATCAAGTATTTTACTAAATAGCCTGAAATACAGTATCATCATGTATCTTTCTTACAGCACGTATTTCATACAAACGCAAAAGACTATCCCGGGCTTCGGCTTCTGAAACATGCATAAATGAAGCAATATCAGCGCTGGTTGCTTGTTTGTTTATTACACAGTATTCTATAATATCCTTTTCCATTTCGGATATAGAACCCAATTCATGGCATCCGTTTTTACATAATCTATCAGTCATAACAATATACCGCTTTTGATCATGAGTCATTCCAATAACCTGATTGACAATATATTCAACATTATCGGTTATATTGACTAACTTGATATAAAACGGAAAAGCATTTGTTTGCGATAGTTCTAATAACGGTACAATGCACTCATCAACAAACGAAGCATCAACTGAGCGTATGCCATCAAAATCAATGATTACAACTTCATGTTCAGCTAGATGTTTTAGCTTTTCTTGAATTTTTTGAAATAACAACTTGCCAACATACCGCGTAAATAAGTCAGTGCTTTTGCGAGTTACAACAACAGATGTTGCTAATTTTTTAATTTCAATTACCATCATTTCATCCAATAAGTGTGATTGAAAACTGAGTACCAGGGAAAGAAGGGCAGTCATCTTTTAGAAATATATAACTCCCTTTTGCCGAACGGCGATGATGCAATACACTGATGTATGCATTCTCTGAGCGAAGAAAAATTGAACCTTTCAGCTGTTCCATAATGGCATTAACCTGGCACAAACCATATCCATATCGACGTTTACTTGAAAGTGGAGTCGTTAAAACAGTTTGCAGCAACTTAGCATTGGACATTGTTTTAATTTCGGGCATATATTCAAATGTCCCCGGTATTCCAATACCTGAATCAACAATAGCTATTCGGAATATGCGCTCGTTTAAATACATATAGCTCTGAATGGCAATAAACCCTGAATCCAAACTGTGTTCAAAAATATTCTGGCATATTTCTGAAATGACGGTAACAAGATAATCCACCATGGTTAATGTAAACCAGTGTTTCAAAATAACAAGAGCACGCTTTCTGAACGTGGCTATAACTTTTGCAATAACCCTGACACTTTCCTTTTCTTTCCCCGGTATTTCAATAACCTCAAGCAACCGTGAGGACGTTGTGCTTCGTTTCAGATGTTTGTGCTTCTCCAGTGTATCATCACAATCAACTATATTATGTGCAAAGAAATCCATCCTTGTCATATACTGCAATATTTGTGCTGGGATGCGGTGCAAAGTCAGCTTGTTCCCTGTTAATCGCAGGTAATTGCGACCAATAAGAAGCAAGCATAATAATGAATATGGGTCAACAAACGTCACATGGGACAAATCAAGCCCTTCAGCTTTTTGATTGATAATGTGCTGGTATAATGAAATAACCGTTTCAAAGCTGAAAGGGTCCTTACATTGATCAGGAATTTGAATTATAGCCACTGATCATCCTTTACTAAAAATTTATGAAAATGAGGGCACAACTATTCCTTCTGTATAATAATCGACATTTTATCATCAATTTTCACTATTTATTCTCAAATGATGCTTGCAAGGATATATGAATTAGTGTAATGATATACAGATCGTAAACTACCTGAAGCGTATAATCACAAACTAAAGTGAGTAATGCACATGTTACAGGATAATGAGATAGAAACTTTAATTACAAAACTACGGAATAAATATGATGAATATGCACATAAATATAGCCCTCGCTGGTTTAACAAGGAAGCGTTTGAAGAACGACTACAGGCTGCTTTAAGGAGCAAAATTGATCTTGAAGCTTTTATTATAGCTGAAATAGCCCATTTTGAAACAATACGAAAGCGTTATGAGGAGAAAAAAAGTGAAAGCAGTTTCAGTAAAAAAGTAGATACCCTCATTGAAGAATTAACTGCAAAAATTAAAAAATACCCTAAGATTGAATTCCACCCCAAAGCACATTTTGAAATAATGCATATGTACGGTGCATGTTATCAATTGCTTGAGTATTATTTTCCGGTTTTGTGGATAATACTTGAAGATCGTACAAAACTTTATGAATTTGAACAGCGACTTCAGTATTTATGTGCCCACAGTACCACACGCAATTCTAAAAGAATAGAAGATCATATAGCACTTTTACAAAGGCCATCCGTGAAGTATATAGAAATAGAAAAAGACAAAAATGAATACCTCAAAGAATGTGCATTTCTTCTACATGAAATTCATCAATGGCTTGATACTGTATTGCCTATTTACAGCAATACCCAAAGCATCTCATTTGCCAGACTATATGTGCAGGAGGACAAACGGAAACAAATAATCACTTTTTTTAACAACGACACACCACAATCTGCAATAAAAAAGGTACAGAATTACATCTCAGGAATTATCGATGATTTCAGATTACAGGCTTTCAGGAAAAGTTAAATTTTTTTTATGCAAATTAATGTTACATCATCTTCTAAAGGGGCATACTCAGTAAACTCATACATACTCCCACATATGGAGTGTAATAATTCCACCGGGTTTTCATGTGCGTTTATAAATATCGTATCTTTTAATCGTTGATCTCCATACAGAGTTTTTAAGGCAGGATTCATGGATTCGGTCAACCCATCAGTATATAAAAACAACATATCCCCACTTTGCAACATAATTGTAGCATCCTGGTAAGCCATGTCTTCAAAAACACCCAAAAGTCCACCAGTATTGGGTAACTCTTCAATTTTGTGGGCATTATAGTTATAATAATAGAGTGGAGGATGCCCAGCTGATGTATACAATATTGTGCCATCCGGATATAGTCTACAGATTACTGCTGTTCCAAAGTAATATAATCCTTTACCATCAGCTATCATCTGCCGGTTTACTTTATACAACACTTTAGCCGGGGATTGTTCATTAAAACTGAATGTGCGAATTAGTGTTCTCATTGCATTTCCAATATACGATGATGCTATCCCATGGCCTGACACATCACACAATACAATCTGAAAAACATCCTTATCAACATAAAACCCATCAAAAAAATCACCTGAAATGTCTTCCGCTGGCAAAAATGTTGATGCTATTTCATATCCATTAATATTTCTGAATTTTGGCAATTGCGCAACCTGTATCTGCCTCACTTTTGATATTTCATCACGATATATTTTATTTTGCTTCTGAACATATTCATAAATCTCAGTTCTGCTTATTATCACTCTTATGATTTCTGCTAATAATCCAATAAGATTTCTTTCATCAGGAGTGTAGGGAAGATTACTGACAAAAAATACATATCCATATCGTTGCAATGATATGCTGGCAATATTTACTTTAGTAGTGGATTCAAAGAAAAAAGAGACCGGTTCGATAGTATTTTGACCAATAACTTTGTGAAGCTTAGGAATGAGCGATTGCCAGGATTCATGCGAAATTAATTTCAATACCGTATATTTCCCTGTTGTAAGTTTGTTAAATATAAATAATCCATCAAGCGGAATAATATATTTAATATGGAGGAATAATGCTACAAGAGTATCTATATCATCAATTTTAATGCACTTTTTAATAAAATCATTCAGCTGTAATAATCGTTTTTTTATATCTTTTTGATATTCCAAAGAATGCTCAAGCTTACGTTTGATCTCAATCATCAGAGCACATCGGCGTAATTTTGAAAATAGAATAAACTTGTTAAAAGGCTTTATGATATAATCCATAACGCCAATGCTGTATGCTCTGATGAGTGTTTGTTCATCGTTTGTAGCGGTCAATATATACAAAATAACATCCTCATACTGATTCTGGCTTCTGATCCATTTACACACATCAAGCCCATGTGCGTCTGGCAAATGTAAATCTATAATTGCAATATCTGGGTTAAATTCCTCTATGACCTGCTGGAACTGGCCAAACGATGTTGTATTTTTCACATTATAGCCAGCTAACATTGTGGCAAGCATCTTGCCAATGAAGGGGTCATCATCCAGAACAAGAATTCGTATTGGTTCAACATCCATAGTAGCGATCCTGTAACAAAAAACATTGTATATCCCTGAAACACTTTTTTCAAGTGTATTTTTACAGGTCAGTAAATATTTGCATGCTCATATTGGTCTTGCGGGTATAATCAAATACTATTTTACATAGTATGAACTATCGCTAAAATAATTAAAACTTTTGTTGAAATAATTTATACTCTGGTGTACATATACTTTTATAATGTTCTGGTAATATTATAAACCTGTAACACAATATATACAGTATGTATTATTTTTGTGGAGGTAACACTATGGTGTATGTGTACAGTATTATTATCATTATTATTTTAATTCTTTTAAAGAGAATGATAAAGATTGTCCCTCGTGATTCTATCTGCATAATTGAAAAAAAGCTTAAATATCATAAAACGTTACAGCCGGGATTACACATTATTAGCCCATTTGTTTCGTCGCGCATTGTTCCCGTTGAAAAAAGGGAGGGCGTGCCGGTATCACAGGAAATACAATTTGGCGATAGTTCCAAACAAAGATTAACAGTCAGGACAACATTCCTGTTATGGGACCCCTATACACCTTTTTTTACCTTTGAGAAATTAGACCAGGAAATGAGCAATAAAGCATTGCAGGAACTGTCAAAACTTGCTGCTGGTTATACAAAACAGGAATTTGAAAAAAATGTTGATGTCGTGAAACAAAAATGTCTTGAATCATTAAATCAGTTTGGGAAAGAGTACGGTATTGAATTTACTAGCTTAGATATTACAGAATGATTGCAGTTCAAAATTTAGCTAAACGATTTGGCAGCACACTTCTTTTTGAAGATGTTACCTTTACAATAGGCAGTAAAGAAAAGGTGGGGCTTGTTGGCCGCAACGGGCTGGGAAAGACAACGTTGCTGAAAATCATTGCCGGCATTGAACAGCCTGATGAAGGCAGTGTGTCTATCCCTCGCCATTATACTATTGGGTACATGTCCCAGCAGCTTTATTTTACAAAACCGGTAGTCCGCGATGAAGCATTATCGCTTTTGCCTGAATCTGAGCAACATGAATACTGGCGTGCTGAAAAGATTTTATCAGGGCTCGGATTTACCACCAGTGACATGCTAAAAAGGGTGCATGAGCTTTCAGGGGGATTTCAGGTGCGCCTGCAGCTTGCAAAAACACTGATACTGAACCCTGATATGCTGCTACTGGATGAGCCAACCAATTATCTTGATATTACCTCTATTCGCTGGTTAGCCCGCTTTTTACAGAACTGGCCAGGTGAACTTCTGTTTATTACGCATGACAGAGGATTCATGGATTCTATTGTCACCCACACTCTTGGGATTCACCGCAACCGAATAAAAAAAATAAAGGGCAATACCCAGCAATTCTATGAGCAAATTGCGCTTGAAGAAGAAATATATGAAAAAACCCGCATCAACGACGAGCGCAGAAAAAAAGAAATAGAAGAATTTATTTCACGATTCCGGGCAAAAGCACGGCTTGCCAACCTGGTACAGTCCCGAATTAAAACCATAGAGAAGATGCAGAAAAGAGAAAAGCTTGTACCATTAAAAAATCTTGATTTTGAATTCAGGTATAAGCCCATAAATGCAAAATATGTTTTACAGGTTGATTCTATTTCATTTGGCTACGATGAAACACCTTTAATACACAATCTTTCATTCTCAGTAGCTGCCAATGATAGAATCTGTATAATAGGTCCAAATGGTAAAGGCAAGACCACACTGTGTAAACTTTTGGCTGGCAGCCTGCAACCACAATCAGGAACTATCACCAGGGCATTAGGCGTTGAAACGGGATACTTTGAACAAACTAATATTTCAACATTAAACCCCAATGCTACTATTGAAGATGAGATTTCCTACAGCGACCCGGATAACAACAAACAGCGTGCACGTACTATATGCGGCTCACTTCTTTTTGAAGGTGATGACGCATTGAAACCTGTATCGGTTCTATCTGGCGGTGAAAAGAGCCGGGTTCTTTTGGGAAAAATTCTGGTTAAGCCTATAAATCTTCTTATTCTGGATGAGCCATCGAATCACTTAGATATGGAAGCCTGCGATGCATTGCTTACGGCTATTGACAGCTTTGAAGGTGCAGTGATACTTGTTACGCATAATGAATTATTCCTTAGAGCTATCGCACAGCGATTAATCATTTTTCAAAATAATACTATAAGCATTTTTGAAGGCGATTATGAACGCTTTCTGGAAAAGGTGGGCTGGGTTTCTGAATCAGAAAGTACAAGAACAGGTGATACTGATCAGCCTGAAAGCAAAATCAATAAAAAAGAATTACGAAGGATACGCTCACAATTGTTGCAGCAAAAGCAAAGTGAATGCAGACCATTGCAGCAGCGCATTGAGTACATTGAAAATGAAATTATGCAGTATGACAACCTTTTAAAACAATGTAATGCTGATATTATCATTGCATCACAATCACAGAAGAGCAGTGAAATTCAACGTTTATCCATTGAAATTAATAAACTTGAAAAAACATTAAGCAGCTTGTATGATGAACTTGAAGAGCTTATGGAATTGCATGAAGAAAAAAACCGCCACTATGACAGATTAATTCAGGAATATGCATAACGAAATAATAATAACTTTTGACTGATTTCACTCGCTATTATTTTTTATTTTTTAAGCTTTTAACTGCATTGTCTATAACATTGCGCAACTCATCAGGAGTGAACGGCTTGGGAATATAATCAAATGCCCCTGCCTTCAATGCCTGTCGTGTTGTATCAACTGTTGCATAACCTGTAAATATAATGACAATTACATCAGGATACCGTTTTTTTATTTCTTCCAGAAGCTGCATTCCATCCATACCCGGCATCATGAGATCGGTGACAACAATATCATATTTCTTTTTTTCAAGATTATCCAGCGCAGTTTGCCCTGAATATGCGGTGTCAATTTCATAATCCAGTTTTTGCAGCACTCTGAGACAGCTTTTGAGTACTATATCCTCATCATCTACAATCAGAATTCTTGCAAGTATATCTTTCATAACGTACACCTTTCATGCTTTTTGAAATACTGCATATTCTTCTTTATTTTTGGCCAATGGGAACGTAATGGTAAAAATTGTTCCCTTCCCTATCTCACTTTGCACATCAATATTACCATAGTATCGCTTGATAATACCATAGGTTACAGCAAGGCCAAGTCCAGTACCCTTTCCCTGTTCCTTTGTAGTAAAGAACGGATCAAAAATTTTATCTAAATGCTCCTCCTTGATTCCTGTTCCAGTATCAGAAACAATTATGGTGATACTATCATTATGTAAATTATACAGTGTTTTCACTGTCAGCGTGCCTCCCTGTGGCATTGCATCCGCTGCGTTCATAGCCAGATTATTAATAACCGATTTAAACTGATTTTCATCTATATACATATCAGGCACATCAGGATCCAGTTCTTTATTTATAACAATGTTGTGAAAGTTAACATGCTTCTCAAGAATCAGAAGAACTTCATTTATAAGATTATTAATATTAGTCCGTTTTATATCAGGTTTTGTTGAACGGGCAAAATCTAAAATGTTGCGTACAATATCCCTGCATCGAAACGTTTCTTTAATAATAACTCTTAAGTCTTCCTCAAAATCAGTATCCTTCAAATCTTCCAGCAAAAGGGAACTGTAGGTAAGAATGGCCGTAAGGGGGTTATTTATTTCATGAGCAATTCCCGATGCCAACCTGCCAAGTGAAGCTAATTTTTCAGATTGCAATATCTGGTTTTGAGTTTGTTCTTTTAGCTTTCTATCTCTTTCTTTTATTGCATCAATCATCTGGTTAAATGTATAACACAAATACCCTATCTCATCTTCACTTTCTATCTCAATGTGTGCATCATAGTTTCCATTAATAACTGACTCAGATGCTTTAACCAGTGTTCGCACCGGCTGGATAATCATGTTTAAAAGATACAGAGAAATCCCAACCGCAACCATTGCAATTAAAATTGTAATGACTACAAAATTGACAGTTGAACTTGTCTTAATCTCATCAAATTTTTTTTCAAGTATCCCAACATAAAGAATACCAATGGGTTTATTGTTTACATTTAACAGTGGCTTATACGCAGATATATACCAGTTATTAACAACAAATGCCTTGTCCCACCAGACCTTTCCCTGCAATATGACCTTATTGTATACTTCCTCGGAAAGCAGTGTACCAATTGCTCGTGAACCATCAGGTTTTTTTACATTGGTGCACACTCTGACATCATCCAGGAATATTGTTGAAGTACCAACCTCCAGTCCCCCAATCTTTTCATCTTTAAAAACCAGTTCTTTTATCTGGTCTACTATCCCGTTATAATTATTTAAAATCCTCACGCCATAAATAATACCAATAAAATTATTATTATAAAATATAGGGATGGTGGCCCGTATTGCTAGAGCATCAACAACCTTTGTCCGTTCAACTTTTCTTGACTTAGGAGTTGGTACAATATCAATAATTACTTTTTTAGCTAATGCTTCTCCTTCCCGCTCAAGATGTTTATGGGTGACAATATCTGTTCCTTCACACGGTGCTTTATTTTTTAATACATACGAAATATGGTTATCATCGGAAACATCATCACCAAATGAATAATTATTTGCCCGGGCAATCACTTTCCCCTGAGCATCTGTAATATTGACAATATCAATTCCCAATTCCTTCTGCACTTCTTTGCATTTATTAATTAACACCTGGCGGTTATTATGTATAATTGCCAATTGAATATACTCTAACAGCGCAATATGCTTGAGCATTTTACTTTTAAGAGCAATCCTGCTATTGTAAATAAAATCAGCTGTGTCTAAATCTTTCAATACAGTATCAAAAGCCTGCCCAACAACATGTTTTTCAATTGTCCGTATGCCAACAAAGGTTGAAGCAATACCTGATAGAAGCACAATGGAAAGTATGCTAATAAATAATTTAAACCGTATCTGTGTGGCAAATCGCTTTCTCATATTGTTATGTAATCATTCATTTAATTGTATTACATATAATAAATCTTATTGCATATATTTTGCAACCTTTTTATTCATGCACAAGCAAAAATAGAAAATAGCCGGAACATCTGATCCTGACATTCCGGCTTTGCGATTGTAAACAGGTTGTTGTGATACTATATGCACATCACGGTAAACTCATACATATTTTTTGATTTTATCCAGCAATTCATCTATGCGTACCGGTTTTGTCAAAAAATCATTTATCCCAGGTAGAAATGATTGTTCTTCATTCAGTGAAAACCGTGAATTAGTCACCTGATTTATTGCTGTCAGCATAATGATTGGTACATTTTTTACATCCTTATATTTTGAATCTTCCCTGTTGCTTCGTATCTGATATGATATCTCAAAACCTGCAGTATCAGTTTCCATCATGACGTCTAAAATCATAAGATCAGGATGATACGATAGTAACTTTTTCAAGCCTTCAGCACCACTATAGGCAACTTCCACCTCATAGCCATTCATTGTCAGAGCCTGCTTCAGGCTTTCAACCAGGTCTCTATCGTCATCAACTAATAATATTTTTTTTGCCATTGTGTATACTCCATCTACCAAATTTTAATCATAGAGCAGCTGATAAATGACATTTCTTTCTTCCCATGCCTTCGTTCGCTGATAGATATCTATTGGGAATTCTATCTGCTTCAATTCAATAGGAGCAGCCTTCTTATCCACCAGACCTAACGCCAATGCAACACCATAAATAATTGCTTCAGGCCTTGGAGGACACCCAGGAATAAAATAGTTAACCGGTATTGCCTTATCAGCACCACCTGTTACATTATAAGTATCAAACCAGCAACCGCCTCCTGTTGCACATGATCCAATCCCAAATACAAGTTTTGGTGATGGCATTGCATCATACGCTTTTTTTACTAGGGGGAATGTTGGCCTGGTAACTGCACCTGAAATAAGCATCACATCAGCATGCCTGGGTGATGCAACAAGTTTGATGCCAAACCGTTCCACATCATAGTAAGGAGTTAATACATTTAATATCTCTATATCACACCCATTGCACGCACCAGAATTGCAGTGATACACCCACAATGACTTTGGAAATGCCTTCTTTGCTAATCTACCCAACATGGCTATTCTCCTATCTTTTCAGGCCTTTTATAGGTCTTAGTTTTTTCATACAATTCTTTGTCAAACGTCTGCGAAGAAACAGGAATAACTGCTCTCATCTCTAAATTATCATACCGGTATCCCAGATATGCCAGTTTATCAATTGCGTTCTTTATTTCATGATCAAAACATCTTCCACATCGCTGGCATGTTAACATAAATAATTCCATTGTTTCATTAATGTCACGTTTGTCATCGGTTGCCAACTCATACTGTGGAGTCATTGTTATAGCTTTTTCAGGGCACAGGTCTGCACACCGTCCGCAATAGGTACAGCGTGAACCATCATACATCATGACCCTGAGCTCATTGCAAAGATCGCGCACAAGTATGGTACGGGCAGGACAGTGATTGGCACACCCGCCACATCCTATACATTTATGATGATCCCAGTATGGCTGCCCCCTGTAATTTTCCGGCACAGGGCGCGGTTCAAAAGGATAGGGCAATGTTACCGTACCGGGCTTAGTTACTACAAATAGCTGTTTTATTTTACTTGTAAGCCACACGATCATTCTCCTTAACGTTAAGATTTATATTCCATAAACACTTAATGCAATGGTACACAATGATATGACAATGAGCACTGCATAGTATTTTACTGCCTGGTCAATACGTAACCTAGGGTTGGTGGATCCCAGTAATGCAATCAGCACAAAAATAACCGCAACTGCTAAAAGCTGCAAAACAAGGTCAGCCACAAATAGCCCTGTATGGAGGAATGGCATAAATACAGTTACAAAAAGTACAGCATAAAACATCTGCTTTAACATCATTGAATATTTAAACAGTGCATAGTTGGGACCACTGTATTCGATAAACGGTCCTTCCAGTATTTCAACTTCAGCTTCAGAAATATCAAATGGCTGACGGGCAACAAATGCCTGCAATGCCATTAAGTATACTACAAGCATGAGTACCACCGACCATGAATAGCCAGTGGAAAGAATACTGAACATACTGGCATCGATAGCCAGGCTTTTCATCCTGACAGCACCCAGTATAAAGGTCATGGCAAGTATTGGTTCCACCATAATCATGGTTATCATCTCACGGCTTGCACCAATCATTGCATACGCATTCTTGCTTGATAATGCACCCAACAAAATGGAGATGCCAGCTAATGTCAGTAAATATACAATAGTAATAACATCAGCATAGTGTGTTAAATAGTTTGCTTTAAATCCAATAGGAACTATTGTAACCACTGCTGTTACTGCTGCAAAAGCCATCATTGGTGCCAGCTTGAATGCCCAGTTATCGCTTACTAAATTATCCTTACCCAAAAGCTTCAGTAAATCCAGATACGGCTGATAGATAGGTGGTCCCTGTCGTGACTGTACTTTTGCAGTCAGCTTTCGTATTATACCTTCATATAAGGGTGCCAACCCCAAAAACACTACAATATTAAGTACTATCAAGAGAATATCCATATGCCACCTGCCTTATACTTTTTTGCTTCGTGACAGACGTTCAAGCTCTTCATTGGTAAGTATTGATTGTCTGCCAGTTTTTAGATCAACCAGTGCCATTCTATCAGTACACGAGAAACACGGATCTATACTGCCAATGATTATTGGTGCATCGGCCAACTGATTATTCAGTAACATTAATGGTACTCCCTGTAAGTTGGGATACGTGGGGGCACGTACTCGCCAACGATCTGCCCTGTTCTCTTCACCAGTAATAAGGTAATGAACTACTTCACCACGTGGTGCTTCAACAGCAGATATTGAATGAACCAGTGGCTTTATGGGCTCATCAAATTCATATAACAATGGTTCATCAACAGGCATGTCGCGTAAAACCTGTCTGATAATCTTTATTGATTCAAATGTTTCAAGGATACGTACCAGAACAGTTCCCCATACATCGCAGGTATCAACAACGGGTACATCAAATTGTACTGCATCGTATGCTGCATAGGGATGGTCGCGTCGTGTATCAATATCCACACCCCGTGCGCGGGCAACAGGCCCAACTAAACTCCACTTTATTGTATCTTCCTTTGAAACATACCCCACGCCCTTTGTTCTCCGGTGGATAGCGGTATCGCCTACAATTGCATTTTTAATTGCAATGAGTTCTTTTTCCACTTTATCCATTACATTCAGTATATCTTCTTTGTGCGGCAAAATATCACGGCGTACGCCACCAATGATTATCATTCCATACGTTTTGCGGTTACCGGTAATCTTTTCTGCAAGCCACATTACCGGTTCACGAACACGCCATGAATGCATGAACACCGTATCAAATCCAATAAGGTGGCCAGCAACACCCAACCACAGCAAATGGGAATGAACCCTTTCAAGCTCCAGCATAAATGTACGTATGTACTCTGCCTTCCGGGAAATCTTTATTCCTGCAGCAAGCTCAACAGATTGTGAATATGATGTGGCATGAACTGATCCACAGATACCACAAATACGCTCTGCAATAAATGGTACTTCATTATAGGTTACCTGTGTGGTACACAATTTCTCAATGCCACGATGTGTCATAAAACCACGGTAATCACATCCTTTTATTGTTTCACCGTCAACGTACACTGCAAAATGTGCCGGTTCATGCAATGTTGGGTGGAAGGGACCAATGGGAACGGTGGTACACCCTTCTGGTGCTTCGTCTAACTGATATGCCACATCTTCAGCTGCGGGAGGCATTAAATTCCATGGGACTTCCTTACGCAGTGGATAGACGCCTTTAGGCCAGTCATCGGCAAGTATCAGCCGTTTTGGCTTTGGATGTCCTTCAAACTGCATCCCAAGTAAGTCCATGTACTCACGCTCTGACCACCCTGCATTGGGAATATCAGGAGTAATTGAATCAAGCACCGGTTTGTCAGCAGGTACTTTTGTCCTGACACAACAGAAGATGTTGTCTTTATCAAAACTGAAAGTATGTACTAACCCCAATGTATTATCACGGGCTATATTATCATATCCTATACTCACTATATACCGTGCACCCATATCAATAACTGCATTGCATATGGCCCGTATATCCTTTTTGTCCACATCAACAAATAACCGTGTTTCAAGTGGTGTTTCAAAGCCCTTGATAGTGCTTTTGAACTTTTCTTTTAAATCTTTTTTTACTTGGTCTATCGATGGCATATCTTACCTCTTATTCCTAAATGTTGTATTATTTCACATTACCACCTGTCCACCACAGCATGGACTTTAACGCTGCAAACATATGTCTGTCCTTATATCTGTTATTATTATTAAGGTCCTGATACCCACACAACCATGTTGGCATAACTTTTTCCTGAGAACCAGCACTCTTTTTCAGCATATATGCAACGGCAAATCCAATGATCACAATAACTATCACAACAAGCGGAACAGCTATGGCATTAGCGTACTGCATACCAGGAACATTTATAGTCACACCTAATGCATTTGTAAACACAGCATTGTGTGCCGATAGTTCGTTAAATGAATTCTGTACTATGGACCCAGTTGAGGACCTGAAAATATTCATTATCGTTTCATAGTATATGAAAGGGACTATACCCTGAACTATACACAACAATCCAAGAATGATCTTTGGCACAAGCATCTTCCAGGATACTTCCTGTGGTTTGTGTTCAACATTCCATTCCACACCTGTTGAAGCAAATGACATACCAAAGAATTTTACATAACATGCCAGTGTCAATGCGCTGGTAAACAGAGCAATGATGCCAAAGAGGGCAAGGAAGAAAACCTGGCTGCCACCAAGTAGTGTAGCAGAGATTATTGTCCACTTGCTTGCAAATCCACTGAAAGGAGGAACACCTGCTATAGACAGTGAAGCAATTCCTGCAATCACCGCACTGACAGGCATGAATTTAAGCAAACCGCCTAATTTATTGAGATCCTTTGTACCAGTTTCATACAATATGCTACCTGCGGTGAGGAAGAGAAGTCCTTTAAAGATTGCATGGTTGAGTACATGATACAGCATCCCAATTATAACCAGAAATGACAGCATCTGTACAAACATATTGCTGCTGTGATACATATACAGACCAGCTCCAATAGCCAGAACAATGTAACCAATCTGGCCAATGGAGCTGTAAGCAAGCAGGCGTTTTGCATCACTCTGCTTCAAAGACTGGGAGGTGCCAATAAACAACGTCACTACACCAAACGTCGCAATTATACTTCCCCATACAAGAGGATTAACAGTATGACCTTCATGCGGTATCATCCAGAAAAATGTTCTGACTATCCCATAAATGCCGGTTTTAATCATAACGCCACTCAAGAGTGCACTAACAGGAGACGGTGCAATTGAGTGTGCATCAGGCAACCACAACTGACCAAACGGGAATACCCCAGCTTTAAAGCTGAAACCAAGTAAAAGCAGGGCATACACTACCGGGATCATCCCTCCTGATGTACCAAGCTTCTGTGTTAATGTATGGATTGAATCACCCATAGCCGAACCATTGATGAGGAATGCACCAACAACAATAAAAAGCCATGCCAATTCCATAAGGATTAAATATTTATTTGCGTTGCGCACATTCTGTTTTTCTTTATATTCAAATCGAATCAGAAAATACGATGCTATTGTCATAAGCTGCCATGCTACCGTGAATCCAATACTCAAATCATCAACGGTTACTATCCCAATCATCCCC
>Ga0209409_1000388_pt1 | contig 46160 bp, 53 predicted proteins | sample AD_JPNMR1_MetaG_FD_184424 | JGI IMG/M metagenome (GOLD analysis project Ga0209409, IMG submission 184424) | Active sludge microbial communities of municipal wastewater-treating anaerobic digesters from Japan - AD_JPNMR1_MetaG (SPAdes) (version 2) | ecosystem: Engineered > Bioreactor > Anaerobic... | reverse complement strand
AAATGCCCAAACACCGTGCCGAATCACTGAAATATGAAGCGGATACTCACTTAAAGAATATGAATTCCGGCGCGCATTGTGTTATTATTCCATTATCCGCATTATAATTCAGTATCACCCCGCCGCACTCGGGCACCAGTCCCTTCGCCGCGAGGTATGGCGTATCCCGCTGGAACGAGGGCAGACCGATGAGCACCGCGCCCATATAACTCGGGATGTAGCTGCTGTTGTGGCAGTGCCCCGCCGCGAGGACCTGGAAATTATGCCCCATTTCCATGAGCGACCTGCACCGCAACATCATGCGGTTTGTTCTCGCGACTGTGCACCCGCCGTTACCGTGGTAGAGCTGCACCCCCACACCACCATCGACTATCACAGTCGCGGGCACAGATGGATCGCCAATGACATACGTCAGGTCCGGCCGGTCCTTCACCAGATTCAACCCGATGTCATATCCATCTCCTCTGAGCCGGATCGACTCGTCATGGTTTCCGATGATGAAATAGCTGTTCTTGAATCCATCTGGATAGTTATCCACACAGAAGGCCTCGATATCATCAATCGTATGAAGAGTCCGCTCATTTTTATGCCCGGGGCGCGGCATCAGTCCCTCTGTGATATCACCCGCGCACAGCAGCGTCTCTATGCCCCTGTCATGACACAACTGTATAAACTGATTTAGAGCGTTCAGGTCCTGGTATATGCTCCCGAAATGCAGATCCGATATAAACGCAATGCTGTACTGCATATCTCTGCCGATCTTGCTGCTCTTCACCATGCGCTTCTCCTCAGCGACCTGCTGCACCAGGCCCTTCCTGCGCGCCCTCTGTATAAAATCCTCGCACCTGTTCCGTATCCAGGCGTTCGCGAACTCCTCGACGCTCACACCGTACCAATCCGCGCACCTCTGAATCGTTCCCAGGTCCAGCATCCGCGCGACCATATCTTCAGGATCCCACTTCCCAGTTATGCCCACGTTCATCTCCTCCTGCAGGAATTTATACTGTTTACAATCCTGTTGAGCGCATCATCGCTGTATCTCACCGGCTCCTGGCCCGCTCTCGCATACACGATGCCCACGCTCGCCACACCATCATCGTCAACAATCGCCCTCGATGCCGACGTCACGCGCCCCTCGTTGCGCAGCAGCTCCAGGCACCGCGCAATCTCCTTTGGCTCAACACCCCCGACACTGGTTGCAATTCCTTCGAGAGTCCCCGGTGCGCCCCGCCGCACATATCCCAGAAAAATCCTCTTCGGCAGCGCATCCAGAACCATCCTGCGCACCTCCTGAGAAACTGAGGGCTGTTTTGCATTCCCTTGCATCCTCTCTGTCAACACGGCCGCCGCATGCTCAAGGATCTCGCCATCATAAACAACAGGCGCAGACGCATCCCTCCCCCTTCTCGCGTATACCATGCGGACCTGCGCGCTGCTGCCCTCAATCACAACGCGCCTCGCTGACATTGCCTGCCCCTTCGTCACCAGAAGCTCGAGATACTGCCGCGCCGCTTCCGGACTGTTCGCAATTCCTGCGCTGACGAGGTCCTCCTCAGTCCCTGCATCGCTTATCCCAATAACAATTTCATCGGGGATCCGTTCCGGAAGGTACAGCAAAACTCTTCTGAAAGTCTTTTCAAGTTTTTTTGAATTGTCTACTGCTATACGGCCCTTATTCATCTCCAGCAAACCACCAACGTTATACTCGAAACCCGATTTAAATTGAACGGGCATCCACATTCACCCCTATTTTTAAAACAGGCGTGTATAAAATCCGCATATCAAATATATAAAGCTTTCGCCTATGGAAATGTAAAACAGATGCAAAAATCGCCGTTTTATGCAAAAAATTGAGACAGATCGCACTCGTGAGCTATCCGCCTGCCGCTCTTGACATCGATATCGATACCCAGTGCTGCGAACAGCCTGGACAGTGGTGGTGCGATCTGTTTTTCCACGTAATAATCCGTATCAATTCCACGTCCTTTTTTCATAATATAATCAAGCGTTTCCGCCCGCTCCGAGAAGTCCTCCCATCCATCCATGATGTAAAATGAGATGCGGTCACCGATGCCGGGTAGCTGCTCCCCGCGCTTCTCCATGCGCTCGATCATCCTGATATGCGCTGGCTTCGCCTTGAACGCTTCAGGTTTTTTGCTGAAGTTCCGCGTCAGGACCAGGTCCTCCAGAAGCGACTGATCCCCCTCCCACAGCCGGAACTCCCTCACCTTATTTATAATGTCATTCGCATACGCATACGCGCCGTCAACATCGCCATCCTTCAGGATCATCTCGAGGCACCGCCTCATTGTTTTGCCGATAAGCGGGCACCAGTCGCGGCGGACCATCTCGATCCCCCTGACCTTGAGCTTCTCTTTTATATTCCCATTTTTATCTTTTTCCTGTATCAGCATCGCATACCGCTTCTTCGCCAGAAACAGCGCGCGCCTCGCGTATCCCTCGTAGTTCAGCCGCATCGGATACGGCATCGGCTCTGATATCATGGCCGCGACCTTCATGCCCACTGCATCCGCATCCTCCAGCGTTATCGCACTCGAATTTTTGCAGATGAGCTTCACATACGCGCTATCCGTATCAGTGTACACCACATGAAAATCGAACCGCTTGCCATTCACCTCTACATCCTTAAGATTTTCAAAACTTTCGCGCACCCCGCTGATGATCTCCCGACCGTACGCAGTCACTGCACTCGCAGTCGTCAGATCGAAAAGCCGCGACCGCTTGTACCCCATCCACCCGTACGCCGAATTTATAACAATCTTTAATGAATATTGTATCGCGTCCAGCACCGCCCGCTCACGCTCGTCCGCGCTCTTCATCTTCTTTTTTATGGCCAGCCGCTTCTGCAAAACTTCATCCAGCATTTGAGGAAGTACACCAACCGCAACTTCGCGATCCAGGAACCGCCCGCCGTTCGGCGCGACGTGCACCTCCCTGCAATCCTCATTTTTTATGACTGTTGTTGGGCACAAATTCTTCGAGATCACAATCGAGGGATACAGGCTCTGCATATCGGTCAGTATGAGATGCTCATGCACGCCGACCTCGGGTTCCGACACGTACGCGCCCTCATACTGCACATCCTCATCTTCTTCCCTAAGTTCGGGCTTCATGCCCATAACTCTGTCAATTTTTCCATACCGCTGGAGGAGCATGAACTCGAGCATCACGGACTGCCCGCCGCTTATCGCATCCTGCAGCAGTATCCCGGTGGTGCGCGACAGCGCGATATACTTCTCCAGCATTCCGAGATCAGTCATCAGCTTCAGGGCAAGAACCGCATCGCGCCGCGAATACCGCACGAACTCCGCGAACTGCTCCGAATTTCCGAACCAGTACTCGCGCATCCTGCTGGCCGGAACGTCCAGCTTCTCCATCCTCAGGAGCTCGGCCGCTACCGTTTTCAGGTTGTACCGAGGCAGCGAAAAATTCTTACGAATCATCACGAGCGTATCAACAACGACACGCCCCGCGACCCGTATCTCCTTCCGTCCCGCGACGTCCCTGATCTCCCACCCGGAACCATCACGCCCCACATTGCACGACATGCAGAGCTTCCGCATCCGCTCGCCGATATACGGCCCGTCGAACTCCGCTATGTTGTAGCCCGTTATCACATCCGGATCGAACTCCCTGATAATTCTCTGGAAGCGAAGCAGGAGCTCGCGCTCGTTTTTGAGCGTTATGATATCCGGCCGCGGGCATGTAACATCTTTTGCTACCAGAACCAGGTTCTGCACGCCGTGATATGGCTCGCTGAACGCCATACTCATAAATATAATTTCATCTTTATCCGCGGATGGAAAGCTCCCGTCCTCCGGCGTCAGGACCTCGATATCAAAAGAAAGCACGCGCAGCCCGATATTGTCCTCACGCTCGACCCGGTGCACCCCGCTGCAGTCCACCACATTGCCGTCCGCGCGCACCCATGACATTCCCGTTATGTTCATGTCCGCCGCGAATCGGTTATGAAAAAGTATGTCGGCCTCGTATATCTCCAGCACTCCCTCATTTTTCAGGATCTCTTCTCGCAGCGGCTTAACATTTTTAGGAGAAATCGTAACAACTTTTAGCATCCGCGTTTTTTGCGACTGATAACCGACGGGCTTGTAGCGCAGGACATCCTCGACGCGCTCGACGCCTGCAGATTTCATCCCCTCGATCAGGTCCTTGATGGTGTCAAAAAGATCAGGACGCGGCAGCACGTAGAAGTATGGCTCGAATCCCCTGACCTCAATACATCGCCGCTTACCGGTTTCATCCCCACCGAAAATCCGGATAATCGGTCTGCCGTGCAGGCCCTCATCATCGCCATCTGCCGCGCCCTGTCCACTGCCCTCATCGCTATAATAATCGATATCGAGGACCTGCAGCTCCATGATGCCTCCCCTACGCTGGGCCTACGCAGGAACCCACCTGCGCGTTATGTTGCCGTTTGGATCGTGATTTGCGTAATACCCACGCACCTTATCCGTAACACTGAGTGGCACCACCGTCACCAGGTCCTCCGCCGCGACATTTTCTATCGAGATGGCATCCTGGAAAACAGCATCAGTGACATACCCCCTTTTATATGCATCTAACAGACGCATCGCGGTCTCTCTGTCAACGTTACCCGGCACCTGCAGGAACCGCAGATCCCTCGTATTAACATTTGTGTCGAGATCGTCCCCGCGGTATGAATGCCTGATATCCTGCAGCCTGTTGTTCTTCCCAAGCTCTGGCTTTGTCTTCTTGACTGGCACACCACCCTTCTTCCTCGGCTTCGCCGTCTCTCGATTCTGACTCTGGCTCTGCGCAGGAGCAGTACCCGCCTGCGCACCCTGTTCCATTCCAGCATCGCTCATTCACACACACCTCACCATCATTAATATTATCACACGGTATCCATACTGCCTCTATGCACTTCTTCTTGATGTAGCCAGTGGCAACCACCACATCCCCACGATCTTCAGTTTGTCTATGGACCTCGACAACGACTGAATCGCTATGCACATCCCTGATCACGACATCGTCAATCTGCGTGCGCGCATATTCTATCGATGCGCGCTTCCCCTTTAAATTATACAGACCGTCCATAAAAAACCGCGTGAAATTGTTACGATCAAGTATATAAAGATTTCGGTCTCGGCCATACCAGGGCCTCGCTGAACCAGTCCGGAAACAGAAATTTGAACTGTCGGTAAAACGACCCAAACGACTCATCAAGGATATACGTTTCGCTGTAATCGTCCGGCGATCTGGTTGTGCGCCCGCACGCCTGCACCGTGTTAATTGCTGTCATGGTCCTGTACCAGCGGTCGAACCCGTATCGCTCTCGATCATAGTCATTCCGGTCCCTGATCCACATGTCCCCCAAATTTGGGAAGTTGATCTTCGCAATCACGTTCCACCTGAACTTTGGCCCCGCGAGATCGAGCCCCTGCTCCATGTGCACGCTCAGAAATACGGCGGGCTCGCCATGCATCCACTTTTCCAGATCCTCGTTCCTGGTGCGCGGCGCCTGACATACAACCCTATCAGTTTTACCTGATAACAACTTGTAGATAGAATTTGCTACGTCGTAGCTGACGCAATGCACAAGTATATGCTCATTTTGTGCCTTAAATAAATTGTACAGCCAGTCAGCGATTTTTGGGATTGTCTCCTGTTTGTAATCCACTGACATCAGGCCAAGCGGCCTGTAATACACGCGCCTGCGTTCCACCGGTATCGGATGCGGTGCCCTCACCCTCACATACGAATCCTCATCTACCAGGAGCGGTGTGATGGGCGTGCCCGAGGCGAGCACGACAACCCGGTGCCCGTTTACCATCGTCTTGAATGGCATGTGCACGTCCAGCAGTTTCAACTTTTGCAACGTTCTGTCGGGGTCGCTCGGTGTCGGCGACGGCTCCTCCACGATCACATACCTGACGCCCGCGCGCACCGCTGCGAGCGCATTTTCGCACCCATTACATCTTATAATCAGCTTATTATATTTATTCCGCATTGCACGGTACTGCGCAAGGTGGTTCTCATAACGCCGCTGCATCAGTTCCTGCACTCTTGGAACATCCTTTAATATATCAAGAAGTTCGAATCGTTGCTCCTGCTCAAGGCGCCTTTCATATTCATCGATTCCCCACTCCCTGACACCCATGTACACCTGCAGGGGTTTTCCGAGGTTTTCCATATCTTCCTCGAGTTCCTCGAGCTGTTTTTTCAGATTATAAACTTCTGTAGACAGTGCCGCGTCTGCACCTTTCTCCTTTAAAATTTTCTGCATCTCTTTAGTGACCACGACAGCGGCGGTATCGCGAAGCGCATTGAACAGGTTTGTGGACTCGTCGATCATCACGGCGTCCGCATCTCGTATCTGCGGATCCACGCAAAATCTTGCGAAAGTTGTGGCCTTGTATGGTGCTTCAAGAAACTTTGCCTTATCTTTCTCATATATGCACTCAGAGCAGCCGGGAAACCGCTTTGCGTTCCTCAGCGAGCCAACAAAAGGACACTCGTCAGCTGTCATCCCGGCCGCTATCATCGACTGGAGCCCTGTACATGGATAGTTTGACCGTCCGACAAGCTTCGGCAGACCAAACACATTTGTACCGATTTGAATAAGTGATACCTGTGGTGATGTGAACACAATCTTTTTAAGATTGTATTCATCGATCAATATTTGTCCAAACGCGCGGAGCACAAGCGTCTTCCCCGCGCTCGTGGGAGCCTCAAAATCGATAACTCGCGCCCCACGTTCATACGCCTTGACCATGGTTTCCAGGGCCTCGCGCTGCCCCGGCCTATACGACCCACCCGGTATCGGATTGTACTTATCAAAATCAATGGTGCTCATCAGAATACCTCACACCAGCCTCAGCCTCCCTTATATATATAACTTGTGCACACGGTTTTACTGGAAGAGGAGCTCCTCAATGGTTTCCGGGTTGAACCCGATGTTGATCCACACGGTTTTGCGCTTCCCGTTCACCATCCGATCGCCATCCCGCTTCGATGGCGCCTGTTTGCTGAATTCACGACCGAACCACACAGGTGATAGAGGTTCCAGACCATTGATCTTGCAAAATATTTTATAAATATTATACATGTCATCCTTTGTTGTGATCACGTCTGCCTGATCGAACAGAACATATCTGTCGAGGAAGTATCCGACCGGGTCTGATTTGATCTTCCAACCAACCAATGCGTCCTGCGCCGTAAAGGAATTTGTAAAGTTGCCACGCTTGAGGAGCGGATCCAGCGCAGGAATGACCCAGTTGAACAGCCCGCTCATCTCCTCCGGGGATTTGCACCGCTCTATAAGCCCCGTTTTGTCAAATCCAGGACCGAGCGGCTTATCAAATGGTATCAGTTCGATGCGCCTGAAGAACCCTGTTGTATTATCAAGAACTTTAGGCAGTTTGTTCGTCCCGAATATCATCTTCGCAAAATTCACGAAGTTGAACGCCTGCTGGCCTTTCTTCTGCGCCCGTATTATGTCCTTGCCCGATGTCAGCATCTTCAAAATATTTACATTTGGTAGCGTGGACTGAGACATGTCCCCAAATGCGTTCAGCAATTTCCGGTGCAGATCGCTGGTGGAGAACCTGTCATTCTCCAGATCATGCATCGAGACGCTTGCACAGTTGTATGGCCCCAGGAAGTTCGTCAGAATATCGAGAAAGTGCGACTTGCCGGTTCCACCCTGGCCATACAATATGAACGCCTTCTGAATCGGATACCCTCTGTACAAGCAATATGCTACAAATTCCCTCATTTTTATTAAATCACTTTCTTCCATCACCATCCCAAAGAATTCCCTGATCGCCGGGCAGTCCGCGTCCGGATCATAAGCAACAGGAATCTGAATCCGCGAGCGGTATGCAGGATCATGCGGCGTGAACTCGCCCGTCATCCAGTTGTACAGCCCATTTTTCATATTTATCAATGATAAATCCGAATCAAAGTCATCAGTTCCAACGTACGTGAGCCCCTTTACAATCTCAATAACTTCATTAAGTATGTGCTTCGTGAAGACCGCGCTACCATTACCCCTTTCATAATTTGATAGAATATTAACAAGGAACTTGTGGATTTTTTCCTTGGCGTTTTTGCTATACACACCATTATAATACGACAGCATCTCCCCAGTCTCGACGACCGTAACTATCGGTATGTGCTTCACAATAAGCCTGGCCAGCCTGTCTGTGTTGACCGACTGCACTATCTCACTATTATTATAAAATGATAGGCACCGATCTATCTCCTCCTTATCAATATTCATGGCCACCCCTCACGATCTTCGATATGCGTAGCCCGCGTAGCACTCATTCGCATTACAATCAGTTTTCTGGCATACTTCGTATTCCTTACAGTCGTGTGGAAATGGACAGTGAGCGAGCACGCGATTGAGCTTCAGCGCCTGAAGGTTGACCTTCAGCGTCTGGAAATCAGACTCGGATAGCTGAACATCAGACCGCTCCAGCAGAAAGCGGAGCAGGCGCCGGCACGCGATCAGCTCTGTCTCCATCGCGCTGACCATCTCCACGATCACCATATCGATCCCTCTATCTCTTCGATCATCGCCTTCTCGATCTTCCGCTGGCCCATCGTCCAAAAGAACTTCAGGGCGTATTCGTTGTCCATAAACAGCATCGGCTCGAGCCCGTATTTATCAAACAGCATCTCGAGCTCGGTGCACAGCTTATCCAAACTCTCCTGAGATATCGAGAAAGTGGATCCCGGCGGGAACCCACACACCACCGTGAACCCACCACCGTTCACCGCCTCCGCATTCATCACACTCATATATTCACACCCCCAAACCGCCTTCTCGGGAACTCATACTCCCTCCTAATTTTATTCCAGTTGCTGACCACGCTGAAGTATCCGATGACCCGCGTCATCCAGCTCTTGATGCTGGTGCCACACACTGGACACGTCTTCATATTTCCACACACAGTCGTATGCCCGTTTTCACACGTCCCGAACCCGTAGTTGATCGCCATATGCGAGACGCCACACCTCACCGCATACTCTATGATATGCCTCATCACAGCCGGATCCGTTATGCGCTCCTGCACGTTGAGATGCAGTATCCCACCACCGCTCAGCATGTCCATGAACTTCCCGCTTATTTTCATTCTGTCCGCCATTGTCGCATCCGCTATCAGTGGCACATACTGATTACTGTAGAGCTCATACGGCACCCGGTCTGCCCCGAACACCACCTTATCTTTTTCACAGAGTTTGACTGCGACCGTCTCGCCGGGCACCTCCTCGACGTTGAACGCGTGGCCGGTCTCTCGTGACGTCTTCCTGGCATACTCCTCGATGCGCTGCAGCATATTAAGTGTGAACTGCATCCCCTCTTCGGACCTGATATCCATGCCCATGAACTCCACTGCTTCATATATCCCGATCAGCCCGATCGTCGAGAACATGTGGTTCAGGTTGAACCATCCCAACGGCTTATAGAACTTCAGGAAGCCAACATCGATGCGCCGCTGCAGGATCTCCTCGCGGTGAACCTGGAGCAGGTCCCTGCACACGTCCAGCATCTTATCGAGCCCCTCGAAAAACGCCTCATGCTCCCCTCCAGCCCTTATCGCCAGCCTCGGCAGATTGATGGTCACGACTCTGTGGCTCCCCAGATTGGCCCCGCCGTTGCCGAAACTATCACCTCGGAAATGCCGCATTCTGTCCACGTCGTTTATCATCCTGCAGCAGCTGGCAATTTTTGTGCCCTCATTAATATATATATTGAAGCATGCAGTATTCAAATTGTTGGCACAGAGCCAGTCCAGGAAGTCCCGATCGAGGATTTCGCCACCGGGCCCGCGCGTGAGGTTCGTGGTGACCACAGGGAACCGGTATGGCATGCCGCTCACCGGATCGCCCTTTGCGAACCACTCCCCAAACAACTTCTGGATGTACATTATGTAGTCCAGATCCGGCTTGCTCATGTCTGGATACACCATGCCCCTCGTTACAGTTTCCAGCGCATACCGATCGAACAGACTGATATTCGTGAACGGGGACTCCGCTGACACCCTGAATTTATTGTTCATCACGTGCACAAATTTTTGGAAGTCATTGATGATCACCCTGTCGTCCAGGCCCTCCCTCGCCGCGTACCACGCGTAATTGATTATGATATCAGCGGGCGCAATAGCCCCTGCAAATTCCTGAGACAGATCCATCGTGGTCTCGATGACCTGGGCCATGAAGCTGTCCGCGCGCTTCGGTGGGACGCTGTGCAGCTGCCCATACGGCCGCCCCTCAGTCATCACAAGCGAGGTCGAATACGAAAAGCAGTTGTGCTGTATCAATCCCTGTGAGTAAAACAATCCATCATGCACCGTAACATCATATACATACTTATCCATGTCCTCAATAGCATTTTTGTTGCCGTTGAAATCGATTTCCATCACCGCTGTGACGACGCCCTCCGAACTATCCGGCTCCACATCATCGTAATCCAGCGAGAAGTTCTTCGCATTTATTGAGTACTTCCTGAGCAATTTCAGAGCGTCTTCGTCAGGCATGAACTCGGCCACGAATAAGATATTGATAGTGTGTGGCGGTGCTTGTTTTTTCCCGACCTTGTGCCGCTCTATCGTGTTTCTCGCGAACACACATCCTAAAATTTTTGCAATCTCGACCATCTGCGTGGCAATGGGCAGAGACCTTGTTGAATATCTGAAACAGTTGTCCCCGAACACATTGCTGGTAGAGTCCAGTATCCCTGCCAGGTATGCGGCCATGGACTCCCTCCGCCACTGGAGGATGTTGCTTGGCATCGACCGGCCCATTGTCGCGTGCCTCAGCTCGAACTCATTTGTTATATTTTTACGGCGCAATCCGTACACGTGGAAGTGCTTCGTTGCAGTTTTTGCGAACGTTTTGATGTTCGATATCTTGATGCCCAGCGCCTCTGCCATCATTCTGAATCTATTGAAGATGTCACTCGGAGTCCTCGGCGACCTCACGATATTCATGTCTGCCTCCTCAGGATCGCTGATATACGATGCACTGCCGATCAGGAAGCCGAGTACATATGCAAGTTTTTCATCCAGTGTCACCGAAGGATCGTATGGCACCTTCTCGCGACACACCTTCAATTTTTGTCCGACCATGACCTTCGCAGCGGGCACTGTCGAGCCGTCTGCCAGGACCACCGGATGGTCGTCCGTGACCACCGTCACGCCACCCGTATCAGTCGCAATCGCTATCATCTTCTGTTCGTCACGCCGCTCGTGCCTGATAATCCGCGTGAGGCGAACCCATCTTTCGCCATCCCAGACCTCGATCTGCATCCGCCTCCTGTACCCATCGATAATAATGTCATTTCTTTGATACAGTTCACTTTTCGCGCTACCATGACTGAATACCCGCCGCCGATAAAGCGATATCGGGATCTTCATGGGGAGCAGTGTATCGATGATGTCAGCGTCACCCTCGTGCACCGCACTCGCCGCATATTCATCAAACAGATCACGCAGCGTGACCAGGAACGGTGCACCATTATTTATCCTTGCAAATATAGTAGTGTTCCCATAATATGAATACGGGATCTGCGGCTTTGTCGCGTCGTGGAAATAAACATCGCCCCGCCATATCGCGTTTATGAGTTCCTCTGCGCGCTTCTTCCCGTACCGCCTCTGCGCGTAGTGATAAAGGAGATAGTAACCATCGAGCTTCGATATACCCTTGACGATCTCACTGTTGTAATTATTTGGGGAAATCCCCTCGTTCGCATTCGCATTCGCGTCGCAGGTCGCATCCGGTATGTGCTCCGTGAAATACGCCTTGCTCATCGCGCCCACGTCGAGATACTTCCTGCTGATGCCCTCGATATCGAGCAGCCTCTTACCCATCTCACTCGTATTATATTTATTGTACAGATCGTCGAAGTCGTCTGAAAATGTCTGCTGAACACGCATAACAGATCACCTAATTTTTACGAATGACGCGCTGATTGCTGCTGGCCGGGAACCCGCCGGTGGCAAGCTCTGCAACGTACGGCCCATCGATTATGATATCGCACCCCTCGCGCACAACATCCGGCAGATCCTCATACAGTCTACCGGTGTACAGCACTTTAGCCACACCCTTAATTTTTTCTATAAGATCGATGAGCGCGTCCACCTGCTCCAACGGGTCACCACCGCTGAACACAACACTTTTATAAAATCCTCTATATAAATCAACCAGACCCACAACATCATCCGTATCTGCTTCGAAACCGCCATCCAGCGGCTGTAAATCAGGGTTCTGACATCCTGGACATTTTAATGTGCACCCCTGGAAAAAAATAACCAGGGATGGGGATAGCTCGAGCCCGTCCGTGCACGATTCCATGACGCCAGCACATCGAAACATCATCTGACGACACCCTCGCCCTGGTATACGCCACTGTACAAAGTTTCTGCTGACTTTCCAAGCTCCACGAAAACGAGCTGCGCCACCCGTGCATTCTTGAACAGTCTCAACATGTTCGCGTGCACGACCAGCATCGACTGAGACTTTCCGGCATAACCCGGATCCCAGAGCGCGGTCTCCATGGTCGCGCCAGATCTCAACAGCGTCGATCGGGGTCTCGCGATCGCAGCACAATCTGAAGGAATCTGCACAGTCTCGTTATACGTCACGAGGTACGCGCCCCGCGGCAGCTCCCAGAACTCGAGACTGCCCCGGGTGGTCGTCAGCGGCACTTCCTCCATATACGGAAGAAGACGCCTACTGTTATCGAAATCGATGGTGCCGGAATTGATAAACCGCTCGACCTTCGCGACGGTCAGGTCGAACCCGCACATCTGTGCCTGGACCCTGCTATCGATCGCGTCCAGGACCAGTTTCCTGTCAAGAATATCCTGTCCCGTAAGTATCATACCCATCAACCCCACTTCTGCAGCACTTCGTATGCTTTCTTCGGCAGTCCAGAATTGATAGCAGCGAGCGGGCTCCCATACTGCGCCTGGAGCTTTTCCACAGTCTTCGCACCGATCCCCGGCAGCTGCACAAGCCACTCTGCAACTGACCCGCACTTCATGGCCGGCGTCGGTGTATCCAGCTTTGGCAGATAATTGTGGATGTACACCAGCCTGTACACCGTCTCGTCGAACGTCATCGTGTGGAAAATCCATGTGCCGAGGGCCGCCTGATGTGTCAGGAAATTCGAGAACGTGCGGTACTCCATCCGCGGAACAAGCTGCCCGCCCTCCAGGACGCACACCATCCCATTATTCAGGCTGTACACGCCCTCCAGCAGCAGCGCCGTGTGCTCATATCTCATGCGCATCTGGTGCAGCCTGGCCTTGAGCACTCTGTAGTTCGCAACGAAGTCTGATATCGATTTGCGCTCGATCCGCAGCTCGTGTCCCCCGCTCTCGATATGATAGTCGCCAAAGTCCAGACACTCGAACCGAAACATTGGGAAGTCAGCACTGTCACCGAGCGCGATTATCTCCTTGATCCACTGTATGAACTTCTCCCTGCTATCAACAACTATCATAATTAACTACCACAGTTCCTTCGGTATGCCCAGCGCCTCCAGCAGCTTCTGCGGTGTCGGGTCCCTGAGCTCCCTCACGAAATCCGGGTCACACGCATATCGATTTCCGCACGAATGGATCTTGACGAGTGGCACCGTCCTGCCCGTCGATTCGTCTACAGTCGTCGTGATCTCGAACGAGGCATCCGCCAGGTAGTCGCTGCCACTCGGGTACACCTGCGGCCCGTACTCCCCCGTGTCGTAGTTTTTCACCATGCGGCTTATCAGCAGAACATTCGCAAAATTCTGCACCTCTGTTATAATGCCCTGCATGGTCTGCGTGATCTGACCGAACTGCTGTATGCTGGGCCACTTGTTGCCGTTTCTGGACACCCAGTTCGCGACCTCCAGCGCCCTCCACCGATACGTATCATCGAACACGACCCAGACACGCCCCTTGCCGGGCTCAATCGTGCTGGCGCGGAGCCGCGCATGCTCAATCGCACCCATGAACTCTGTATAATTTCTTACGAACCTGTACTGCGTTTTGAAATCGAAGCCCGGTATTTTGGGAACCCATACGATCTCACCGCTGCGGGTTTTTGGCTCGAATAGACTCCTGAAACCTTCTCCGACTGTGCGGTTCATCCCGACCTGATCGATCACAAGCTTTCCGAAGCCGAGCTTGATTGGCGGGAAATCAATAACAATCGCGTTTGGGAAGCTCGCGCCCAGATACGTCTTCCCCTTCTTCGTCTCCCCGTACAGGGAGAGCAGCACTGGATAAGAAACTTCAGAGAGTTTCAAACCAACAACAGCATCCTCTACAACCTCAACCACTCGCACTCACTCCCCTTTACTCCATGCCTTCATACGCAAATTATTCACACGGTCCATCACGAGCTGCTTGGCGACATCACTCAGTTTTTCGTCATCGGGACACAGGATCTGCCGGACGAGCTCATATTCAGACAGTGTAAATTTTATGCATACCTCACGGTAAGACATGCTGCAAACAACCCCAGCTAAACCGTATAAAAGAAAGACGGACGTGCTGCCCGTCAGCAAACCGATATCAGCGATCCGCTATCTGACAGCAGCCATCAGCTGTCAAATCCAAATGTCACACCGTCGAGCGTATACCTGGTATTTGCCTTGATCTCGGACCATGCACTGAGCGTCTTGCTATACGTCTCCTCCGGCGTAGCACCCTGTATCACGCCATTCGCGCCGCTTGCAAGATAATCGCTCATCACAGAGATCGGCTGGCCAACCAGATTCTGCTTTATGAATCCCAGCAGCGCCTTCGCGTCGTCACTCAGCCCGCCCGGCGCAATATTGATCTGCACGCTGCCCACTTTCTCGATGGTGTCCGGTTCCAGGCACTTCCAGCCCCGCTTGTCACGGCCGATCTTTCCGGTAAACTTCTCACCCTTCTTGAAGAGGTCACCCCACCGGAACCCCTCATCGCCCACGATCGGTATCCCGACAACTCTTGTGACCCATCTGGACAGCTTTCCAGTCGGCCTGCTGTCCGGATACGACATATCAAAATTGATGGGCAGCGGCCAGTTCGTTGTCGGCTCCCTGAACAGAAACATTATTCTATTTATATACTTCTCACGCTTCCGCTCATTACCATATGCATCGACCCTGTACTCGTCAGGCGCACTGTCGATCATCTCGCGAATATTCGCGGGGAGCTCATCATACTGTCTGCCGAGCACGCTCTTGCCATCGGGAAGCCTCAGATTCTTCGTGAAATCCGTATACGCAACAACCTTCTCATATATTCTGATCTCTTCCAGAATCAATTCATACTGTCTTCCAACAACCGGCCCCGGCTCCGATATATTAATCGGTTCATCAAAACCGTCCTTAATCGCCATTCTAAATCCTCCACAACAGTTCTGCGCGCGCCTGATCCATGACTGCGCGCACGTCCCCCTCTACGTCTCCCGGGTATATAAGTTTTTCGCCCATTGTCCCGCGCCATTCCAGCAATCTATAAATACCACGCACACCACCTCAGAAACCGGTGTCTGTAATGGACTTACCTGTGCTGTATAAAATAGCCGGAAATGGCAGAAAGGTTCTGGTGTGGCAGGTGCACGTCAACGATGCCTCATACACCGTGACAACCGGGTACACGGATGGTAAGAAGCAATCGTTCACCACCCACATAAAAGATATGAAAAACAGCAACTCACTTGAAGAGCAGGCAATGCGCGAGGCAAAATCTGCCTGGGACCTGAAGCGCAAAACCATGTATCCATCAATCGAGGAGGCGCGGCAGGCGTATCACAACCGCATGACCGCATCTGGTGGCTACGCCCCGATGCTCGCGGAGGTTTTCAATCCGAAGCGCCTCAAATTCAGTATCAACAATTGCTACGTCCAGCCAAAGCTCGACGGAATCCGGATACTCGCGAGGAAGGTCGATGGTGAGGTCCGCCTGTACTCGCGCACGGGCGCCGTAAAGGACACAACGCCCCACATCAACGAAGCGCTACGCGAGGTCATGCGCGATGGCGAGGTGTGGGACGGCGAGATATACCGGCATGGCATGGAGTTCGAGGATATCGTATCGCGCACACAGTCATCAAAAAATCGCAAAGACACATCCGATCTTCAGTATTATATTTACGACTGTCCTATATTGACCCCCCACACGGAGCAGACCCCGTACGCGAGGCGTTTTGGGGCCCTGCGTGCGAGGCTGCTCAATACTGATTTTGAGGAGCTGCAGCTGACCCCGACGGTTCGCGCCGCATCCTTTGCTGAGATCGAGCAATTCCACCGGCGCGTTGTCGATGACGGGTATGAGGGCGCCATTATCCGCAACCCCGCCGCGCCATACGAAAGCAAGCGGAGCCCACATCTTCTAAAATTTAAGAAATTTCAGGATGCGGAATTTCCGATTGTTGCTGTGAACGAAGGCTCTGGAAAGCTGGAGGGGCATGCGGGTTCCTTCACCTGCCAGATGCCCGATGGCCGCACATTTGACGTCAAAATGTCCGGCGAGATGCGCGGGCTCGAGCACTACCTCAAAAATCCCGAGGCAGTGATTGGAAAAATGTTGACAGTACAGTTCTTCTCGAGGACCAAACACGGCATCCCCAGGTTCCCTGTGGGGATCCGCATACGGGAGGATTAATCCCTCCCGCTATCGATATTATTATTCATCACGTCCTGCCTGACGCGCTCGCTGCTGAGCGTATACATCGCGACGATATCCTGCGGCGGCGGGTACATCTCGTTGCCATCTTCGTCGAAAAATTTCAGCTGTCGCTCCAGCTCCTGCTCTGTGTGGTCTATCTTGACAGAATCAATTTTTTCAAGATAGTCCTTATCCGCGGTGATGACCACCCATGCTGCTGGCGGGCACACAACCAGCCGCGCGTAGCCCTCCTGGAACAGCGGAGGGACAAACTTTACAAATAAATCTGAACGGAGGCGCTCAATTGTCCTGACAATTGAGTGTACTCTTTTAATTTTTCTGGAAACTAAATCCGGTCGCATGGATCGCTGTCACGTCGATGATATATATAATTGTTTCGGTCACACGAAGTTGACCGTGATCACGCCAGGGTCAATGCGCTCGTCATCGTCGATATTGATCACCTGGCCAAACGTGTATATTGTCTGGCCCTTACCGCTGACCATGACAGATGTGATCTGATCGATGCCCTGGAAGCGCTCGCGGCTTTCGGATGTGTAATCAACATATATATATTCAAGGAGATCTGAAAATTCCAGGTCGGTTCCAATCTTGAAATCATCCAGGAACGCCCTGATAGACTCCTGTATTTTATTTTTGAGGTCCGGATCCGGCGTGTCTGTTGGTTTTATGTTTATTATGACGCTGACGGTGACCCTGCGAGGCAGTATATACAGATATGGGTACTCGCCGATACCGGCCAGTATCGTGTAGCTCTTATCCCCCGCGTAGTTGTAGCCCGTGACAACCCTTGCAAAATCGTTGTCCTGCATCTGCATCTCGAATGTATCGCCCCTGGTGGAGCCAGCTGGTATTGTGATGGTGGCAGTTCTGTCAGTGGTGTCGGTTGTGTTTGTGTATAAAATTGTAAGATGTTCGTCTGTTGAAATCAGCTCGCTCTCGACGCGTGCGAACAGCTTGCCGGCATGCACGATGCCCACCCCGGGCGTCAGGACGCCGTTATTAATAGTTGCTACGATTTTGCCCTGGCTTATTATACCGACGGCTATGTTGTCCTGGATGCAGTTGACGACATCCATGTCCTTCTCAGTGCCTTTTTCAGTGTCAACCACGAACTCGATGGCACCAGGGATGCGCTGGAAGCTGCGGCACTCGCGCACAGTCTCAAGATCATAAACACGTTGCTCGAGGAGCTGTTTTGTCGCCTTACCGGTAACCTCTGTCGCGTATATGTAGCGTATCCTCAGGTCATCGTCGCTCTCCTCATCGGTGCCGCCTGTGAACGGTGATGGATTGTCAACCGATGCGACCCCTGGAATGTAAGAGGTCATGACATTGATCGCCAGCTCGGGAACGTTCCCCTGCGTGCCGGGCTCGACGGCATGCGCCGGGACCGTGACCGAGGAGTCACCCGCCTCTATCACACCATCCTCGATCGTCTCGAAGAATATACGTGTGCCGTCCTGCCCGGTCGCACTCACAACCGTACCCTTCGGTATTGTGATATCAGATAGCGCTACGCCAGCCGCACGGAACAGCAGGTCCCCGGTGGCACGCGTGCCAGTCTGCCGCACGATACCCCTGTCAGCGACGAGCCGGTCGAGGTTTGCCCCCTTCGCGGTGAGGACGCTGTTGGCCTCTATCGCTTCCTTTGCCCGCTGTTCGATGTACTGCACCTGTATCGCGAACGTCTCGTTAAGTGTCGAAAGAACTGAATACGGTGAATAGTCCCGCAGATACGGGTGTCGAACCATCTGGTGCCGCTTCAGCTCCTTTTTGATCTCCTCAATTGTCCTGACCTGCAGCGTCACAGACTAGCACCACCATGGTACAGCATATCATTTATCTGCTCGTTTACACTTTCCAAGATATTTGAGATTGCAGAGAACCGGAACCTGTCGCTGCCAATTGTCACGTCTACCAGTACCTCTCTGGAGCCGTTGGACAGCGGTTCTACTTTGTAAACTTTTGCATCAATGTTGTTGGTCTGGAACACCGCGCGGAGCTCATTTTCGATGTCCAGCTCCATGCTCCTGAGAACTGGCTCTGTAATTTTTGCGTGGAAGTAATCGTGGAGACAGCATCCAATACGCGGATCGATCCTCTCGCCGTGTGGCAGCGCCATCCACATCAGCAATCTCTGTCGGAGGTTCTCCTGCTCGTCCCGTGTGAGGGCGAGGTCGCCTGTAACCGTTGTTATCAGGTCCCACGAGGAGTGACACCCAACCATACCGCCTGACAGGTCAAAATTGCTCAGTATGTCACCACCCGTGCCGAAATTCCGAGTAGACATTCAACTCACCAATAATTATGCTAATGTAATTATATTGCATGTGCAGTCTGTGAATGCGATCGCGTACCCGTCTCCGTCATCCCACCCCGCGAAATCGCACGAACTGTATATTCCTTCAAAAGTAATTGCATATGATGTATCAATTATCTGGATTGTACAGAGCGTATCAGGCACACACTGCGCCAGCGCATCGCTATTACATGTGCCGCTGACGTGGATGGTGACATAATACGGTCGACTGACTGACGAGAAGGTGTCCATCATCCCACATGTGTGGTTTATGCTACCAGTAGAAGTTAAAGTAACACCATTTATTTTATAAGTGGTCAAGTCAGCTCACCGTGCATACCGCATTCCTGATATCAACGTAGCTGTATGTGGTATTTGACTGCCATCTTACTGCAGTTCCTGTGAATGTCACGGTGTTATTACTATCGGCGACGCTCACAGAGCAGCTTATTGGGTGGCTGAGTATGTACGCGACAACTGTGTTAGGAAATATATCCTGTACATAGAGTCTGACCCGCCAGTTGTCGGCTGGAGTGCTCCGCTCGATGCTGATTCCCACCGATTCAGATGTTATACTGTTGCCACCAACCGAGTATGTCGCCATCTATCCCAACCTCTCCTCAAGCTCCTTTATTTTTTCAGATAATTCCTGCACAGATTTAATAAGAACTGCTACTAACTCCTCGTATCGTATGCTCATCATGTTATCGCGACCGACGCTAACGATATCGGGGAGCACTGTGCAGGCCTCCTGCGCGACCAGGCCGTAATGTGTGCCGTCGTCACGGTACCTCCATTTGAACGATACGGGTCGTAACTTTTGCACCTCATTCAGTCCGACCGTAATACTTTTTACGTCCTTCTTCAGACGGATATCTGATGAGCAGCTACACGTGCCATGCGTGCAGGTGCCATCGATTACCTGATCACCGTGGTTATGGACCAGGTCGACCTGCTGATCAACCGTTCCGGTGATCTGCGTGATATCGACATCCGCCTCCTCCTTGATGGACCTGGTGCCATGCTCGTATATCGTATTGTCGGTGCCACGCACCTGGATGTATGAACTGTTGTTAAGACTGTTGATGTTTATGTTACCGTTTTTCAGTATCTCGATGAGCGATCCAGTCACGAAATCAATGGCCTCAAATGAGTGGTCGACCGTGTTATCGTCCCGGGCCACGATCGACATCCGCGTGCCTTCATGTTCCCGCGAGTACGGCCTGCGCTCGTGCTGCGTGTGTATGTCAACTGTTCCACGCGGATCCATATTTATATGCGCGCGCTGTGCATTTTCGTTCACGGCGTTAGCAAGACGTATGAGCCCGCGCCCGTAGTCCGGATCCTCACCATTGTTCTGAAATACGAAATACGATCCGCATGGTTCGTGCCACTCGTGTCTGCGTTTCGATAACCGCGTTCCCCATACCGGGATGTACGGATGCTCAGGATCCTCGCTATCAGTATCACTGCTGTAAATTTTTTCCCACTGATTGCCGGTCCGTTTGATGTAATCGAGGAACCTGCACCGGTTGCATGGGTCTTCGCTCCCCTCGATGCACTCCGTCACGTGTATCTGATCACGATTTTTGTGGAAGCGCTTATAACATATCGGATACTTGCCGGGGAGGTGCTCGACGACTTCCTGATCATCATTAAATTTTGGAGGGCGCCACTGGCACCATTTTTCGACGTAGTCATACCGGGCGTCGATCTTGTCCCACCTGCGGATATCGAATGGTGCGCGGCATACCGGATCCTGTGTATTCGTGACCACCGTGCCCAGTATTATCGGTTTCTGATTCAGTATGAACAAAATTGCCACCATATCGCCAATTCGTGGCAAATATGGCTTGCCGGCCCACTTCTGGCTATAATCTTGTAATACCAGGCAGTAATGGTGCATCACCCGCATGGGACCCTTATAGTACGGCGGATTGCGCTTGACCTGCCGGACCTTCACCGTAACTGTGTTCCAGTATGGGTGAAGTGGATCATCGCGGTCCTGCACCCCACACCGACCGAATTTATCATACTGGACCACGGTTCCGTATTCAATACGTATGAGCCGCTCCATTATGCGCTCAATCGTATTGACGTTGCCCGACATCAGGTCAACAGTCATTCAGTTTGTCCCCCATGTCATCAAAATAGCCAAATATCGCAGCAAACCTGACTATCACATCTTTTTTATACGGTTTCCATTTACCATCATAGAGCCACACGAACTGCTTTTTTTCTCTGTCATATCGACAGTTGAAATTTTTTTCCATGAGCTCGCGGAATTCATCCCACGTCAGCCGACTCGACACACCAAGAGACTTGCCCATGTACACATTCAAAGGTTCTGTAAACTCTTTCATGCGCTACCACCTCCATGGGGAAGGATCCAGGAGTAGCCTTCAGGTGGAGTTGGAGAAGGTGCCTTATCAGGCGCGATTTTACCGTCATACACATATCCCCATGGTGTCCAGCCCATATAGTGTTTAGACCAGTTCTCATACTTTGAGTTATCCGGGGTCCTTCCATTGTTAATGAAATCGTTCATCTCATCAACGCTCCGGAAGTACATCGCGTAGACGCGGCCATCATCAGGACCATATGCAAGCAGATGATGTGTTGGCTCTCCAAGCATCGTTCCTCCTGAGAATGCCGCACGCTTGAATTTATCAGGCAGCTTCTTTCCGCCGCTGGTTATTTCTTCTTCAAGTCTCCTGCACTCCAACGTTGTCAGCACCCCCACAGAACCATCATATGTCGTCTTCTTCCGGCGCACCGACACGCGGAGCGTGACGTTCTTCCATTTGGTGCTCAGCTGCATGCTGCGTTCATGGTATTCATTGTAGTTGACGTTGTCATGTCCGATAGATAGTTCTGGTGTCCCGGGCTCTATCTCAGGTATATCGTAAAACATGTAATCATAACGAATGTGTGAGAACAATAATGGAATCTTCGACGCGACCGTTGGCGTTATGAGGCGATCCTTGTAGCTATCATATACGTCTAGTATATTTCGTTTCAGTATATCTATATTCTCACTATTAAAATTCGGGATACGGTGGTTGATTGATGGTATGTATCCGTGTGTGTCCACACTCTTATTATTATAATCCAGCGTATATGTTAATGTTGAATCGCTGGCCAGTACTGCCCACGCTGGGCTGTCCTCAGGCATGATTGAATCGCCGACAACAGTCACATCGTTGCAATGCCCAACGATGCTTTCGTTATCTCCCGGGTCGGTGACAAACTCAGTGAGATCCTCTTCGGTGGTCCCTGCCTGATAATCCTTATCAATGATTAACAATCTGCCAACCTGGTCTGCGGGAACTGCCCACTCGAACCGCGTGAGTCTCACAGTGTTTGAAATGTTTTGTGAAGTGCTCTCATTGGTGTATGCCTGGGTGGAGGCATATGCTTCTGTCTGTTTCACATATTTTTGAACAAGTACATCAATTTCGGGGCCTGCGACTGAGAGTATATCCTCAACACGCCCCTTGACGTCTTTCTCCCCTCCGAACCATGTCAGATCAGCCTCGCCGCACGCGTTGCCCTTGCTCATCTCGTCGCCACACGAGACCGTCGCGGTGTCACCATTCAGGTTGACCTCGTTTACGAGGCCGAAAAAAAATGGAAATAGTTCATTGACGATTGTGAGCTTCTCGCCTTCGACGACGTTGCGCTGCACGTGTATCCATGACATAACTGTCGTTGTTAATGGAATAAGTCTCCGTGCATACTGATCATCATGATTGTTCAGCACGACCTCCAGTTTTGCTACCTGGTCACCCTCCTCTTTTGTGGAACCCATATCAGTAGACGCGGATATCACGTCCTCAGACGCGTCCATATAATCAAAAAATAATATGATTCTGACGAATCCGCTGCTCTGAGATGGCGCTGTCTTACCATTTTTGTCAGTAAGTAGGGGGTCATTCCACGTCAGGGTATAACCATCAGTCGTCGGATCAACAACCATCTAATCGTTCACTTCCTGCAGCGTGATGCTCCATGTTACCTCGTAATCGTCTTTGCCGGCCTCCTGCTCGAATTTGTAGTCCTCAACGTACATCCACATTTTTTTGTGGACGGTCTCGACCCAGTGCGGGCCGCATGCCTCGCAGACGCTCAGCAGCTCGTCAAATTTCTCCTTTCGCAGGGTCTTGACTGAAATATTAAGTTTGTACAGTGTGCGGTTGCTGGTGCGTATTGTTTTGTGAGCTGGATATGGGATCTCGTGCACCTTGATATTGTGCTTTCGGGACCACTCGATTTTTATTGGGTTCGGCTGCGTCTTATCCGGAACCTCGGCAGGATTTTCACCAAGTACGCAGCTCCCGATTTTTACAGGGAACCAACGTCCTGAAGCATTTTTTGATGTATCTGCCATGCTACCTCCTTAATGAGCTGTCCTCTGTCTGATTCTTTTTTCAATGTGCTCGTCTATCAGGTGTGTCAGCTCCCGCTTTGTCTTGTAGTCCGCAGACGACACACCGGGGAAGTGGAACGTATTATTATATGTGATATTGTAAACGGGAGAATTGTTATTTGTTGTTACGTTGCTGGATGATATGCGGCTCAGCGTGGTTATCAGATCCGACTGTGGGAATGGCGTCAGCTCAGCCGTGCCGGGTGGTATCTCGATATTCGCGATCTGCTCCAGTATCTTGATGAGGTTTGAGGACCGTGCTATCCGCGCGGGAACAATCGGTTCATGGGTGTGGACGTACATCAGGCCCTTCGCGAGGACTTCACCACCAGTCGCCGCGCCCGGTATGGGAACTTTCCCGGATCTCAGAGCATCGACCGTTGCGCTTTCTGGAGGTAGTTCCGACTCCGGGACACCATACCTCTCGGCGGCTTCTTCCGGTGTGACAAAAATTGCTGTGTTTCCATGCATGTATTGCACATACTCTGGATATTTTTGCTGGAAGATCATCCATTGCTCGCCGCGAAGTGTATTACCCTTATTCTGATTTGCATCACGTATTGCCGCGTCAACAGCTTTTTGTGTTGCTGCATCTAACCGCACTCGCGGGTTTATGGACCACGCTAATAAGCCGATTTTGCCTCGATTCTCTCCGGCCCCCCATCCTGTGATCCCGTATGTTGGGTTCACGACGGGGTAAAGCGGCGATGTACTCGAGCTCGGCCGTGTACTTGTGCCTGCCACGCTGTTTGAGCCGCCTGTATTACCTTCTTCACTTTCTTTTTCTTTTGCACGCTCTTCATCTCGCTGTCGCTTCAGCTCCTGGAGGTACGGGAGAACCTTATCACCAATCATTGGAATTTTTGATAATCCTTCTAATATAAAAATCGCTATATCTCTTGATAAATTCTTTATTTTTTCCCATATCATTCCTGGAATCTTTTTTGTGTTGTCCCAAATTATCCCTGGAAGCTCCTTTATTTTTTCCCACATCATCCCGGGGAGCTGCGAGAGGAACTGCCAGAACAGCGATGGTAAACGCTGTATAAAGCTCCACGCGCGTGACGGCAGGCTCTCGATCAAGGACCATGCTCCTATTAGCCAGTTTTTGACCCAGTCGATGATGTCGCCCGCATGCGATATTTTGTCAAATACATCTGCCAGACAATCGAGGATCAGGTCCAGCAGGTTGATGAGGGGCACAAAGTTGAGCGCCTTGATCAGGTCCCTGCCGCCGCTGAGGACCATCTTGATATCGCCGCCACTCTTGAAGCCAGAGTATGTTTTATCCAGCGCATTGAATATTTTTCCAGCTCTGTCGGCCACTGTGTCAAGAAATGTGATGAGTCCGCCCCCGACCTTCCTGCCGAGTATGCGCCATACGGCCCCGAGGTACGCGCCCACATAGTCTAATATTGATAGCAGGTGATAAAATGCATCGATGAGGTCCTTGCCGATGGCACTTTCTTTGAATCTCTCCCACGCGCGCTGCAGGTAGCCGAACTTCCACGCGAGTGATACTATGAGCACTGTGATGGTAACAACAGCTGCTATGATCGCACCCAGCGGATTCACGATGGCAAGCGCGAGGAGCACGCGCCCGAAGTTCATCACTGCTATTACAGCCACACGCGCAGACTGTGCTACGCCAGCGAATCCGGTTTTCATGGTTTCGAATATTGCGCGCGGGACGGCGCGAATGCTGCCACCGAGCATCGCGTTGCCCCACGTTGCCTTCATCCGGTCGATCAGGCCGCGATCGGGGAGTGGCACGGGTGCGGCACCCTCTATCTGTTTTGTGCGGGCCATTATCCCCGCTTCTTCGAGGAACACACCAACGCGGCGTAGCGGTTTTTGGAGGGCCGCCGGGACGCGCGCACCGCCCATGGTGTTCGTGACGGCCTCGCCTCGCATCGTGGCCTCGTAAGCCCGCACTGATATCATCGCTCTGGTAGCGGCCGCAGCCATCTGGTTGAACGCGAGCGAGAGCTGTGAAACGACCGCTGCTAGAATGGTGAACGCGGTCACGAGCCCGATTATCTTGACTGCCCCAGGAATTTTTAGAATTATGTTAACAATCCGTGCTATTGCGTCGACAAATTGTATGAGGACCGGCACAACTTCCGATGATATGGCATCCTTGAGCTCGTCGAGCTTGATCTTGAGGAGCTCAAGGCGCTGTGTGTATGAGAGATGCGCCATGTCCACGCCCTCCATGGCGCGGATCTGCGCATAGATGGCTTCGTTCAGGATCAGGCGGTCCTGTGCTTTTTTCCGGGCAGTGCTATCAGTAATTTCATATGTTCGCTCCCATTCCGCGGTGCCCTTCACGGCACTTGTGGCAGCTTTGATTTCCTCTTCGGTGGGCGCATGCAGGCCAAGCTCCTTTAGCTGCCTGTCTAGCCGGTAGCCCTGAACCTTGCCGCCTTTGATTTGCGCGCGCTCCAGCACCATGTTGAGCTCTGAGGCAACCGATTCGATCGATCGTCCGCCGAGGGTTGCTATGCGCGAGAACCGGAGCCTCTCAGTGGCCTCACCGAATTTCATGGCCTCATCAAGCGAGAGACCACGTTTCAACAGGTTTGATAGATATGTGGCGCGCTGCTCAGAGCTCGCGAACTGGCCTTTTGATGCCCACTTCATCGCCTGCTGATACTGGTCACTTGTCAACTGTTCCGCTAACGCCTCATCACTCATGACGTCACGGAACGCCTGTTGTGATACGAGAGTGGTGGCAACCCCGACTGCGACGTTGCCCGCTTTTATACCATTGATAGCGTTGTTAATCTCCTCTCCCATTGCACGAGCAGCGCCGCCAACAGCCTCAAAAATTCCAGAGACTGTGCTGCTAACCGTGTTTGCTGTTGTCTCGAGGTTTGTAAGCGTATTCGATACGGTATTAATATCGTTGTTAATATTTTTAGTGTTGTCTTCGATGCTGCTTTCAAAATCTGTGAAAGATTCTGTGGTCTCTGCTATGGTATCGTTGACATCTGAAATCGATGATTCGACGGCAGAGAGGCTATTCTCTACCGGACTGACTGTTGATTTAATTTGTATATTAATATCGTCATTTATACGGCTGATCGCATTATTGATCTGGCGGATGGCAGGCGTGGCCGTGTCAACAGCCGAAATTCTTACTACGAGTTCTCTGACATCGACCATCTGGTATCACACAATCTAAGATATTTTAGTATCCCCAGCACTATCCACTACCTTCATGGTAGTCCATTCCGTCACAGGCGATGGCTCAACGTAATACTTCCTCTTCTGTGAGGGCAGCTGGCCCTCTTTTTCTCCGAGCTTTCTCTTTGTGTACTCCTCAATGGTGAGGACCTCATCATCTACAGGTCCTTTATACTGTCCGTTGTCGATCATTGCGTTCAGAACGACCATATGCGGGATGGCTCGCCACTGGAGATCTGTCAGCTGCCCCAGGTCTCCGTTGGCGAGCAGGTAGCCGGCCCGCTGGAGCAATGCCAGCTCTAGGCCTTCTTCTGTTCGGAAAAATTTTCGAGGTCGATCCCCGTGCCGGTTGACAGCGCGAGTATCTCCGCACCGATTTTCATGGGCAGGAACTCATGCATCTCCCCCAGGAGCTCGACGACTGCCTGGTCGACGATACCAAGCCGGCACACCTCGGTCATCATCTCGTCGGCCTTATCGATATCGAGCGCGCCGCTTGTGGTATCCGCGGTGATGCCATACTTTCTGAAAATTTCGCGCATCTTGCTGCGCGATATCGGCCTGATGTCCACCGCGATCTTGTAGTCTGGCGGCTGCCCGTAGACCAGCGACTTCAGTTCAATTGTTTTTACGAAGTTCGTTCCCGCACGGATCATATCGCCCGTCAGCTTTGGTATGCTTACCATGCTCAAATTCCTCCTTTATTATCATTATAATATTTTTCAGGGAGTATCCCATACAGTTTCAGCCTCTGGAATTCGTCAACTGTGAGTTCCATATCCGGAGACTCGTAAAACTGGTTCAAATTTGTGGCCATGTCACCGAGTTTTGACATCGACCTTTTGATGTCCTCGAGTGCCCGCGCGATACGGAACAGCGAGTCGAACAACTCCTTCGGTATCTTTTGCGTGTTATCGGGTATGTCGGGAAGCGTCTCGTCCAGATTATCCGAATTCGAGAAGCAGTACCGCACCCTGATACCCGGATTTGGCTGGCCATGTGCGATCACCTTGATAGCAGTAATCTTACATTGGTTGCACGTGGCCAGCGGCTCGCATATCGCGGGTCCGGCTTTCGATAGCCCGGGTAGCACCTCAATGCCAAATCTGGCGTTATCCTTTACAAGCACGTCAAAAACCGACTCCAGGCTCGTGCTGTAAAGTGACATCGCGTCCAGCTCGATGCAGCCGCGCGCGGTGCCGTCTGCTGTCGTTTCGATAACAGCTTGACTGGCCGGAATCTGTATGGTGCAGCTCCGGTCTCCGATGCTCGTAACATTCAAAATAACATCGGACAGATTGTATGTAAATATCTCGCTCATAACCGACGCCTCACGGCAGCGGGTGCCGCCGTCAGTAATAAGCGAATCGTAAAAAAAAAGAAGATGTGCTCAGTACGGATCGCGCCTGAACACAGCAAACGGATACTTGCGTGATACTGTACCGCCGACCTCTGGTATGTCTATACCATCGCCCTTCAGGATACAGCGTTTGTAGGTTTCAATGACTGTTCCAGATGTCATCCGAGTGGCCAAGAATGGAGATGCCGCCCTCATGCTGTTACCTGCTCTACCTTCTACATTTTCAGTGACACCGTCAAAATCGCCATACGTTCCCGTACCCTGGCGCACCATCGATGCGCCGTCTCTGGCATGGACATAAATCGTAAATTCTCGCGGAAGTCCTTCATCATCCTGGAATGTCAGATACTCTCTAACAAGGTGATCCCAGGTTTCCGGGTTTGCCTCATCCGAGACGTACCATGTACCAATGGTGAAATCGCCCTCGTATGCGATTTTTCCGACTACGTGGGCGTATGCCTGGTGCGAGCCGGTACCGTATTCCGGTGAAACATCAATTGTCTTGTTAACACTCAGAGTTTTGAGTGGTATATCAAATGACATTAACTGTCCATTATTATTTTTTGCTTGAAATTCGACAACAATATCCCCCGGGCTTGTGGCAACAATAGTTCCCATAATATTAACCTCCTAATAAAGTTTGGACAGTGGTCACACCGTCGTGGTGTCACCAGTGCCCATAATTCCAACGTTCATTATGGTTCTGAACCGCTCGATGTGGCCGATGTTCTCGACCGTGAGATCGATGTTAACTCTCCCAGTATCTGTCGGATGTGCGGAAACATGAACCTCGTAGCATCTGATATTTTCAGCTGCCTTCAGGTCCTCCAGCACCTGGACGATACTCTGTTTAATGCTTGAGAGGACGTTCCTGGTCCTCTTGCGATGGTAGTACTGTCTACAAATATACTCTATCGCAATAATTATGAAGTTGATAGTGCGGTTATCGACGCAGCGCATGAACTGCCAGTCTGTTGCTGTCGAGATTCCAATGTATGGCAGTATCCCGCGCTTCTTGATTATGACGTCCAGGCCGCCGGTTGTGAGCACATCGGTTTCAGACTGGTTGAAGGAATTCAGGATGCCATTCAGACCGTTCATAGCGTTGATTGCCATGGCGGCCGACTCGCCCAGCGCGCATGCGGCTTCCTTTGCAGCTCTCGCGATCGCTATATTCTTCGGAACTGTGGAGTTGTCCCACCCATTCACAACAATCGATAACAGGCGGTTGTTGTATCCGGATGCGAGCTCCAGCGCCTCAGCGATAGTCGCGTTCGGTGCCATCGTCACGAAGCCAAGGCACGGGTGGAAATCGTTGGCCATGTCTGTGAGGAACGCGTCGAGAACGGGGACGAGATCGTATGTGCCAGGCTCGACCTCGTAATCGGTGATGGCGACACATGTCGGTCCACCGACCAGTCCAGCAGCCCTCTCGCCGCCAATCGCGAGCGCTGTCTCCCAGTCGTCAACCGCGATCTCTTCACCATTCGAGCCGCCGCTGAGCTGGTAGATACCGTTTTCGGGCAGATGCGTCTCGCCTGCGATTGTCTTCGCGACCACGAGCCCTGTGGTGCCGAGGTCTGCGATCAGATGTACCAGGTTCGGAACATTGTTGAATGTGACTGTCCTCTCATTATCAGTGACAGTGACCCTCTTCGTATGATACTTCAGGCGGTACGATATGATGTCTGTGGATGATGGCCACTCGTCCTCATAAAATGTGAGCGAGCCCTTGTCTACGTCGACATAAACCTTACCCTCTGCAAGGTCAGCGGCTGCATAAACAATGGTCCTCGCGACGCCATTGACCTTGACCCAGTTTGTCAAGGACCGCACCAGATTACAGTTCAGCGTGTAGTAAGGTAGCCGGCCGCCATCACCAGGCAGGTTCGGATTGAACTCATTACCATTGTAATCACCATCAGAAATTTTGACAGTTACAGAGTTGCCCCAGCTTCCCTCGGATGACGCTGTGAGCTCCAGGCAGTCGTTTTCGTAGCCATCCTCGAGTGTTGCGCTCGCCTTCGTGGCGCCCTGTCCAAGCACGCGAATTGCAAACACGACTGGGCAACCATTGCCAAACGCTAGCTCGATAGCCTCCTTCAGATCACCAGAATGGAAATACGTGTACGCGTCGTTTCTGTTATTCATTATAACAACGTCTGTTGACGGTCCGCGGGTCGATCTACCAACAAGGAGCAGTATACCCGTGCCGACGATCACTGGTACCGGACCGATGGCGCGGAGCTCAACCGTTAGCCCGACCCATGCAGACGGGTTCCCATATAGAACCATTTAATCACTCCTATAATATTTTTAGACATTCAGTCGTGCGATAGAGACGGTTGCCGGTAAGACTTCCGTCAGTATTCAACTGAAATTATTGAACGTGAGTTATCATAATATGGGCGGCGTAAATAATGAGTTAAAACATCAGCACGTCAACATTTGCGACCGCGCCCTTCAGCGTGAATACAAGGTCCCCGCCTGCAGCGTCGGCAATCTTGATCATGAGCCAGAGCTGATCTCCATCGCCGAGATATGCACGCTCCCCCGCTGGAATCGTCACTGTGAGCGTGTGATCGCCATTGGCAAGCCGCTCGCCTGCGCTGTCGTGACCGCTATCATAATCCGCGCTATCGTCGCCGGCCAGGATGGTGCCGCTCGGTGCTATCCCGTTTTTTGGAATTATCTGCTTGGTTATATAAAAATCGAGTGTATCTGCATCTGCACCACCATCAAGTGAATACGCCACCGTCACGGACTTGAGCCTCACGCCCTTACCCGCTGCTGTTCTGTGCAGAACTGTTACGGGCATTATGAAGTATTCAACAGCTGTAGACGCTGCCAGCCCCCTCTCAACAACCACACATCCGGACTCATCTCTTGCCGTTGACCATGTGCCACCACCAATTCCAGTACCCGATGTTATTGGAATTGTAATCTGACCATCAGTTTTGGGGTTGCTGAGCACAAGGTCCGCCCCAATAAACCCAACCATTTTATATCACCTTAAATATCTTTTATCATTAATGTTCCAGTGCTGCCCAAATTGACTGTTCCTGCGATCGAGACGAAGCTGCGATCACCCACGTTCAGTAACACGACCTCTCCGCGTATATTTATAGTGCCCTCGTTAATAAAATCGTTATCTGGTCCGATCACGCCCAGGACGGTTTGACCTGGTAAAACATTCCAGACAGTGTTTTCATTGATCACCCTTTCGTGAACACTGACAACCGGCCTCTCAAGGATACCGGTGACATCGATATCCATCTCGTTCTTAACTTTTTCATACTGTGCCTGCGTGATCAATCCGCGTTTGTATGCTTGATATGGATCCATGATGCCTCACAGTGTCAGGAGAACAGTGTGTTCCTTTCCCTCATATCCACGCCGCTTCTTCTCAAACTCTCGCTGATTTTTCTCAGGGTCATCGTCAAATATCTTCCTGCGCCTCGCCTGATAAAGCGTCATCTTTTCCGGTATTGCATCATCGTACATTTATATCACCTTTCAGAAATAATAAATACGTAAATTCATTTCACAAGCAGACTCATGCCGTAGCTCGCATCCACAGAGGACTCGCATAGCAGATCCATGGTGTATGCGGCTCTCCAGCCCTTGAGCAGCATGTCCATGCCATATGCGCCGGGCATGAAGCTGTATAGCTTTGGCAGAGTGGCCACCACGGGTGGCGTGGTGACGAATGGCCGTCCGACACCGGTGAACAGATACTCGAATGCGCGGATCTCGGGCGCGATGAGCGTGGCATCCCAGCGATACTCAACTGTAAAATCGATAACGGCCCGCCACGTGTGCTTCTGCGTGAACTCGTCTGGGAACGGCGGGAGCCACTGGACGCTCTTGACATTAGAAACTTTCATATGATGTTCGGGCCAGTACAGCCCCAGGCCCCATCCAATGGGCTTGATAGCAAATTCCAGCTCGTCAGCCATCATCCGGAGCTCGTCCCGGTCCTCGCTCCAGAGTGTGACGCTGATGGTCGCCTCGTCCAGCTCGCCGTATATTTCGTCATACTCCTGCGTGTCATCGTTGCGAGCTGTTGTTACAGGCCCATGCGTGTTCCATGCCTTTTTTACACCTTCTGTGAGTATATCGACCTCCATCGCGGGATACACAACAGGCGACATCGTAAATCTATCACGCAGGTACTTGTTGACCTGAACTCCGTTAAGAATAGTAGGAAGTCTGGCGAACAGCAACGCCTTCTGTTCGATGCTCAGCGTCATTCTTTGGTCTCCTTCCTGCTATCGAATATTGGGTACCCGCGCCTCTTGTAGCCCAGTCCAATCGCTGGGAACTGCGGGCTGTACCGTTCAAGATTTGTAAGGATGTCGTAGACTATGGTGTCCTGAATTGTCAAGCCCATCTCATATTGCGATTCCTGTGTTTTCGCAACAAGTACATCAGTCTTCAAATAACATCGAGGAGATGATGATTTTAGAAGCATATCGGTATCATACGGCTTCGGGAGTCTCAGGACAGATGTCATCCGGAAGATTTTATCAATATCACATGTTTTTAATATAAGTGTATCAGATAAATACAACTGGTCTACTGTCTTGAGGAATAACACATCACCCGGTATCGATTTGTCAACATGCGCGAGCAGTAACGCGGCGTCCATCAGTATGTCATTCGTCCATGTTTTCTCTATTAATACGTCCTGTGTGATGCCTTTCGTACGCTGTTGCTCTAAGAGCAGATCCATTAGATATTGCTTATTACGTGTTACCAATAGATGCTTTGCAGTGAAATCCATATCGTAGCTCAGGCTGCGTCTGCTGTACGAGCCATAGTTATACCACAAGTTCAAGCACCACGGAACAACATATCCCAGATATACAAAGTAATCTTCCTGTAACGGAGATGTGGCGGACTGCTGCGTAAGACTCGGATCTGTGTACATTGTGGTTGCAGACAGATCCACATACTTCCATGTTTCCCCGAAGTCGTTTGAGTACACTATCATTGGAGTGTTATTCGTCGATCTGCCTGAGAATATTATCCAGTTACCAGTACCTGATCTACCGACAAGCTGCACTTCTTCAGACTTCAATGTTGCCATTGGAGTGTACAGTGCGTCGAATTTAGCAGATGCCTTGTACCTGACCCAATCATGCTCTTCAACTGGATAAACATAATAATGCCTCAGGATATTCGTTGGTAGCAAAATCTGTATTACAAAATGTGGCATGAATGCACCAAGACCTCGAAAGTGCTCACCATATCCACGTGAAACATGTGTCATTTCGATTTGAGTAATTGTAGCATCAGGATTGCCTTCGCATATCTTGGAAATAACGTCGGACATATCCCATTCAAATATATTACGTGACTGGTTGTATCGATTTCTGTAAACTGTGTAAAAATTCTTACCACCATCTATGGATAGCACAAATTTGATCGTATATGGCCTGTCATAAAAATGATGCGCTTCCTGGGGCAGTGTGTATCCTGCGAGAACCATGTAGTAACTCCCATCAACAGTCGGGTAATTCGTGGATATGGGAAAGTTACTTGACCGGATATAATCCCACACTGTATCGTTCTCATCGATGACCATGAGGGCGTCAATAGTGCTGGCGCGTTCCCATGTCCGCCCCGCATTATTAGATCTCCATATGTACTTCCCATCCAGCGCAACGAGAATTTCATTTGTTAACTCCCTGACGGTGTGACAATTTGGTGCGCTGGATGATACTTTCGACCACGTCGTACCAGAATTGTCTGATTTCCACCACCCTCCTGATGACGATACAAGGACAGATCCATAATCAATGCGCAGAACGGATTTCAGGACTTCATCTGTTGTCAGAACTCTCTGCCAGCTACGACCATTGTCTCTTGACTGGAATATCGAATACGTATCGCTGGTGTTTTTCGCGATGCACACATGATACTGACCGTACACCCAAGCTGCATCTATAATACGGTCGACGTTTTCAAGAGGCTCGGTTTCCCACCAGTTCACCGTATCATACGTGCCAACAAAGCCAGGATAGTTATCAAGCTTCACCAGTGTTACTGGTATCATCTATACTATGCCCCCACGACACTGAGTGACATTGCATACTCTGCATTCCAGGCCAGCCCAACCGAGTAGATATCCATTGCGTATCTTGATAAACGTCCTTTTTTGTTGAGGATGTCCATATTAATCAGGCTTGATCTGGATTTTGATATCAGGACGTTGCAGTACGTACTCTTTAGTATATTCCTTCTCTTCAGCAGAACGTCAACAGGAATCGGTCTTCCTCTACGCGCCGCTGTTATCAGCTTCATCAAGAAGTTTATATCTCCATAACCAAGCGCGATCAGGTCAGCATCAAACGTCTTCGACCTGGAAAGCATCATTGTCAGAAGATTCATATTATAATTCCTGGAAAGCCTCTTGATGAACATTGCATCCATTAGATATGTGCGCCGCACCCACTTCCTCATATAAGCGCCCATTAGATATGGCAGCTCAGACATACCATGTAAAATTATGTCCACGGGTAGATCAACAATCGGGGTGTAGAGTTCCCATGTGACCCCTTCGGCGATCATGTCGTCGAGAACTCTGGTGAGGAGGCCGCGCAGATTCAATGCGATGCGCATCGATTCGTCGTCTGTAAAGCGGACATGCACCACGCCCGGATACTTCGTGACTATAGTACAGCACGGGACGACCTCCAGCTGACGATCATCTTTATATCTGCTCATTGAGATTATTTGATCAATGATGGATTCGCACGTCTGCTTCACGCCGCTACTGAGTATCGCCTTCGTCCGTGTTAACAGTCTCAATCTGTATGAAGTGTCATCCTCATAGACGGTTCTGGGAAGATTATATATTTTACCAATTATATCAAGGCTCAAGCCTTCTGCTTTCATCAGATTAGCATCGTCTGTTGCATTTAATATCCGGCGATACGATTCATCTAAAATGATTGCCCATGACCAGTATAAAGTATTTATAACAGAATCGGTTGGGTGTCTGAACAGCACTGATGGTATTGCGACCAGGGACATCTGGTATTCTTTTGTCTCTGAAGCTCTCAAAAATGCTTTGAACGGTATGGGTAGGTTTACAGGCCTTGAGATTGCCAGATAAGCATCGTAATCGAGATACGTATGCTTGAAAAAGAATGTGCCCATCGCCCATGTATTTGGCCCGCCCAACGTGCTGCCATCAATTGTATACGTCTTGGACTGGACCGTATACGACAGACCTAGACCAGGATCTGCCCCGACCGCAGTGACACCGATTATCATGGTAATCTGAATTCAGCTGATGATTATCTTCCCGTCACACGTAACGACGGTCTTTTTCTTATCAGATCGTATAAAATAATCACAATTGTGCAGGACTACAGACTTGCGTGAGAGGTGCCGCACCCGGTCCAGGCCCACTGGGATATCACATTCCAGGCACTGGACCTGCCCCAGCTTGGTGATGTGGAAATTCGTTTTGTACTCCTGGCACCTCGGGCACCACCACTCATCCTTCGCATGGCACTGTGGACACTCTGCAAATTTTGAGCTGTCGGTGTGCAGGAACTTCCATCCACAGACCTCACATTCAAAATAATCGTAGTAAGTTATGATGTTATCGCGACCCGCTTCGACCTTCTCCCCAGGCTCCACCGCAAACTCGACCGGCGGATTGGTGGTTGCGATCGCTGGCACCCCATTTTGTATTACTTTTTCTACGAGGTCTGCCGTAAACGGCACAAGAAGTACCTTGCTCAGCGGTACGTCGTCTGCATTCCAATAGTTTTCAGCGCCTGTTTCATAATCGAACTGCGGGATCATGGTCTTTCCATCCTGGAGGACCTTGACCCAGTAATATTCTAATACCGGCTGCGACATTGGAATCAGTAATAAAAATTGCGTAAAAAAGAGTATGGCCGCGACGAGAAAATCATATCTCGTCGTAGCGGAATGTGAGAGTCTCGTTGGGCTTATCACCCTGAGTGGCGTCAGGCATCAGCTTAACCTGTGTTACCACATGCTTCGAATGTGTGTTTTTCGTATACTCCGTGCTATCGACAAGCAACGGGTTCGCGCTTGTGTAGTTGTCCGCATTCGCAGGCGCTGCATAATTCGCAGAGCCCTGCCGATAATACGGATGTCCATTCGTGGCGTCATCCATCCAGTAGCCAGTCTCGCCCTGGATACCCTGTGCCTGGGCATAGCTTGCATCCGGACAACCATTATCTCCGGAGGCCTTCCTGGCGACAAACAGACCGCCGCCAGTCCCCGGTGTCCAGCTTGTGCTGATATTCCCGGATGTGTACCATCTGATGTTGGAAATCTTGGTGCCGATGCCGGTCCATGCAAGCCTGTGGCTCTTCCAGTATGAATAATTCGCACCGCTGGCCGGAACCACGCATGGGTCATTGCTGCCTGGAGCATACGAGTCTCTTGTGCAATATCTTCCGGAAGTTATAACAGTCCAGGTCGGCCCAGAACCGTTACCTTCCTCGATATTAACTGTCGCAACCATTTAAGGATCACCCGATATGTGTTATTTTAATACATCAACTGTTATGAAATTGGATGTAAGAGAGCGTGCGTACCCGCTCAATTTATATTAATGCGTAAAATAATTTCCGCTAATGTGAAAATTTCTTGCTTATGATGTAGCTTACCTCGGATGCCATCTGATCGAGTATGCGGTCTATATTTTCGTCGTATGCGGATCGCATGAAGCTTCTTGATGGTATCGTATCTGTTCCGTATTCGTTCGCGAGGGCATAGATCGCGACCCCCGGATCGAATATCCCGACCGCAACCTCGATGTCATCCGCTCCTGATTTTATCAGTTGCATATCAACTGAATTGATCATGTTACCGGTATCGACAAGGGTTTTGGATGAGCCCTTCTGTTTTATCGTGCTCGGCTTGTTCGGCGGAGGGATGTTGCTGTTGATTTTTTTGACGATTTCATTGCGCAGATCCATTGCAGCATTCAAAATAATTTCAGCAAGTTCATCATCCATAAAATCACACTAAGTGTTACGGAATGTATCTCCAGCTCTCCGGATACACATACAAAGTCAGGACGACATCCTGGAATGGCGAATAGTATCCCGATGGTGTGCTGTCCACATCGACGGTTACCGCGGAGCCAGCCGTTATCGCAGTTGTCGGACTGTCGCAAACGTTGTTTAGGCTTGATGTGGAGCCGGCCGATATTGATGGCTTTGTGGTGATTATCGATGTTCCATCATCGTTCACGTCGAAGACAATTGAGCCGGTACCGCTACCTGTGACAGCGGCGCGCACATCTATCATAATTTTATAGAGATTGCATGGCGCGAAGTAGACGTCGCTAACATCGGTTCCATTGTAGACCCACCCCGTAATTGGTAGATTGATCTGCATCGGTGGCACCAGGCTGAATCGCATACTGGTAAAGCTGGTGCCGAGTGCGTCTCCCGCTATCGTTATTGTGACTGCGTTAGATGAGTAAGTCGCGCTGGTGACGATTGCGGTCTTGTATGTGGAGCTCTCATACCAGTGGAGGAGTGTCCCCCGCCCAAATGCGACGTCGTATTTGTTAGCGTTACCGGTATCGGTTATCGAGAACTGTGTATTGCTGATCCGCGTGGGGGTGCCCGGTATGGTGGCCCAGAGCGGTGGCGTGGACCATGAACCGTCTCCGCGTAGCAACTTGTATTTGTCATTTGGATGCTTCGGGCATAAACCGTGTGCCGTAGACGACACGTTGAGGGTCGTGGTATCGTCAGGGGCAGATAGCGCATCGAGCTTTGGCAGCCCCCAGTATGGATCGTCTGCACCCTGCATCAGCACCTGGCCTGTGGTGCCCTTTGCGAGTTTCGTCCACATGTTCACGCCACGGTACGGGATATCGCCGCGCGCCGTCAACACACCCAGTGGAACATCCTTCGAATACATCGCGATATCGTCGATGTATGAATTGGTAATACTGGTGGCTCCCGGTGGAACATAAATCCTCGCCAGGATGACACCCGCCGGAATTGACGAGGGTGGGGCCGGCTGGTGCATTTTCTTGTACACGGTCTCCCCTGTGGGGAGGATTTCAGCCGCTGTGCCCTTCGCAACCTGTATACTGCCAGAAGCGTTGACATACACAACATCGAAGCGCGGGTATGTCGAGTCCGCTGCATCAATCGTGATATTTCCGCCTGCTACACTCACATAGTTTCCGCCATACAGCACTGCGCCGGAATCGATTGTAACACCCATTGCGGCGGGGCTTTGCTCATGCACATCACAGCCGGTCACGACACCATAGCCCTCATTGCACCTGATAATCGATGCCAGGTGTGCCGTTGTAAATATTTCACCCTTTGCAATATTTATGGAACTTACAGTAGCCATGTCGCATCATCCCTCATACGGGATCAAATTTTGTTATGCTGAGTTTCACACTACCAACCCATTTCCCGGGCGGGCTGTCAGTCCGCACCTCGGACGATATTGAGTTTATAAATATTCTTTCCGCCCCAATATATTGCGCATCCTGAAAAATCTGTTCCAGTCGGCCAATAATCGATCTGCAGTACGCGTCGTTCTGGCCATATCCACTCACAACCATCACGTGAGCATTGATTTCGGATCTGATGTGTCCACGGATCTGAGATTTGAAATACGATTCCTGTAACCTGCCTGTCTCTGTGCATCCCACAACCGATTTGTGCGGGCCATCGAGGGGCGCGTCGATCCGCGGGAGCTCCGCGAGGACCCTGCGGTCCACCATATCCATCAGGACCCGGTCCTCCATCATCAGTCTGGTGAGGAACGTCACGGTATCCATTTCAATCCTCCTTGCGTGCCGCCCGGAACGCCCACTCCACCGGCCGTGACGTCGGCGGCATGCGGACCACATCGAAATCTGATATGGGCACGAAAATTTTACCCTCGTAGCCAGGCGTCACTGTAAACATCATATCTCGTGATACTGGAGCACGATAAGTAACACGAACGTAGTGGCTGGGTTCGGCGCTGATCCCGGTCTCACTGTGTCGGATGCCCGCGCTGATACCATCATTTGTCGAAAATATGCATCCGTAAGGGCCGTATTTGATCTGCCGCATAACCGGTTGATATGCATCATCCACCGCGCTCAGTGTTACGGACGCGCCCTCATCGTAGCTCTTGCTTATCAGCGAAGTGATATCGGTGAACGTCGAATCAGAATAAACAAATTCACCAGGTGGGATTACGATCTGCTCCGTGACGTGGTCGTCTCCACACACGCCGGTGGCTATGATAGCGACCAGGTCATCCGTGTGGTTTGTGCTCGCCGCTATGCGGAATTGCTGGTTGCCCGTGACGTGGAGGGGTGTCATGGCCCCAGAGACAACCCCAGCATAAATAGTATTATCATTTCTGTAGATAACCATCTTATGTGTGTAACGGATTCTGGGTGGCATCAGTATTCACTATTTCAGAGAGCGTAAATCAGATATCAGTAGTCAGAGGTCTGCGACGAGTCGAAACCGCTCTCAGAATAGTCGAATGCAGGGATCTGGGTTAGCTTGTACCTCCGCGGATAATTTGTATGGTCCTTCGTGCGCAGGAGTGCACGCGGTCCTGCGGATGGCAGTGATCCACGCATTGTCGACTGTTCGACCTGATCGAGGAGCTTGTTCAGTGCGGCCCGTGGGCCCGTATCGTCGCCACGCGAAAACGATATGCCAGAGCCCATGCTCTCGCTCTTGAAGCTCCAGTCGGGGTTTCCCATTTCGTAATGGTCCGCGACGATATGGCAGTATGCGAGCCGCCTCTGCACATCGGTGAGCGCGATCCCCCTCGCCACGAGGATAGCCTCCAGCTCGTCCTCCGCGATTTCCAGGTACTTCAGAAAGTTTTCGTATGGGATGTCCGCATCCGAGTTCAAGTCTCCCTCATGCTCATCACGGGTCTGCACCGCGATTTCTCGATAATACATCGCAAATAGATCTATAATGTTGTCGATCTCGGTCTCATCCATTACTATCACCTACGGGCTCGCGTATGTGTATCCCCGTGACCCGTAGCGCACAACCAGGCTACCATTACCGCTCGCGGACGTAACATTTGGTGTGTACTCGACCTTATGCGGATTCACAAAATTTACGCCGGCCTTGTACCTCCACATGTACACAACGCCCGGATCGAGATAGAAACCAACATTTCCGTATGTATCCGTAACACCAGATGCCACTAGATTCATACCGGTCGAGTCTGTAGAGACCACCACCCTAGCATTGCTTATGGGTAGCCCGTTGTCAGACAGTGTTAAATTGTATGTACAATATGCTGTTCCAATTCCGAGGTGCGTCGGCACTTCGCTGATTCTCTTGTCAAGAATGTAGCCATATGTGCCGAGTGATGTGTGGTTGTCCTTCTGCTCTTCCCATACTGCATACGCTATCATCTCTGGCGTGGCCGCGTAGCCATTTATGTCGACAGTGCCATATGCTGTTGTCGATCCATTGCTCATGACCCACAGGTATGTCTCGAAATCGTCAACGGGCTCCACATCCAGCACGTAATAGAAAAATCCCGTCGACCCGATTTCCGTGCACGATCCGCCGGACACGACAAGCGTCGCCCCGTTCGTCCCCAGCTTATAAATGTTGATGGTTACCGTATTGCCGGTATCAAATTTTGCTACGAGTCTGGGCTTTTCAGATGCTAAATATCTCATAAATGACACTCACATGTACCTGATGCGTAAATGCCATGTGCAAAACATTTTTATACCTGGATGACATCAACCATGGTCGGTGATTTGTATGCAGCACAACTGTAATCTGCCCGAGACCAGCGGAATCCTGATGGACGTGCTAGCACGGAGCACAACGCCGCTGAGTGTGAAGGAAATTGTGTTCGAGATTTTTGGGAAGTCGATGCCGAACAGCACCCAGAGGCGTATTAACAGAGATCTGCAGAGGCTGTGCACGAAGGGCGTGGTTGGCAAAGACAGCAGCCATCGGCCGTATCGATATTATATGATAAAGAAGGGGGAGCAAATTGACCTGGCACCATGCCGCGCGTGTGGTAACGTGAGAAATGTAGCTGACCTGAACAGCGAGGGTCTCTGTCCGGCATGCAGCGAGATGGTGGAGCAAACAGCCCCTTCACATGAAGTATGCGTATCGGATAATAAACGTGTTAACACATTTTTCGGGGTTCATGAGCCGATTAATACGGTGGAGAACGACGCGTGGTCCCCTGGAATAAGAAAGCATGTGAAATTTTTGAGGGAGTTGCTCGGCAAGCCAGTGCGCGTCACGACCGCGAAGCAGTACCTCCACGGTGTTGTCGTTGATGTCACCGCCGATGGATATGTTGTGTTGCAGAGCGCGTATGGCCCTGTCATCGTGAACAGCGCCCGCGTTGCAGCTATAGAACACTTCGTGAACTACCGGGCGGCCAGGGATGACGCGTATGAACACGTACGAAGATCTCTTGAAGGAGTATGAAGAAATAGCCCTGGAGCTCGCGCAGCTTCTGGCCAGCAAGCAGGCAGCATACGGCGATTCCTTTGGCCGGTCCGGCGAGATCCTGCGCGTGCTGTTTCCCGATGGTATTCGCCCTGAGTCGTATGATATTGTGTTACCGCTGACCCGTATCATCGATAAAATTTTCAGACTGTCCACCGGGCATCAGGAGGATTCATGGGAGGACATCGCGGGATATGCGATGCTGGCAGTAGCAAAAAATAGAAAAAGAGCGTCGGGTTCCCCCTCACAGGACCCGTGAAGTGTTCAGCGACCTGTGGACACGCCCGTCTACATCGATTGTATAATTATACATTGATGTGTTTGCGGGCAGTATGTAGATGCCCTCGAGGCCCAGTTCATCGCTGATATCGCGATTGATGGCGTCACAAAATCCGAGCCAGTCCTCTGGGATGGGTTCGGTCTGCGAAATGTTGAGGTAGCCATCGATTATGAAGCTGCCGACTGCGTCGGTTTCCGCCTCGGTCATTGGTCTGCCGCTCCGGCCATTGTAAATGCGGCCCTGGAACGACGCATTACCGCGCGTGCTGTCGAGTACGAATCTGCTATCCAGCGACTCCGTGGCCCCGGCGAACGTGAGTGTTACTTCAGAGGACCCTGTAAAATCTCCGGAGAAGTACACGCGATACTGATGCTTGTATCCAGCACCGGACGACTTCACAATATATCTGTTATAGTGGCCGCCGCTACTGCTGGTGCCCTCCGCGGAAAAATCGCTCTTCATTGATGCTGACTGCCCGGGGCCCCAGACTCTCTCAATTTTATACTGGAGATAGCGCGCATCCTTTGCGCCTGCGTCATCCGACGCGCTCGCAGACATGTGCTGGCTGTGGATGGTGCCGTTGCCAGAGATCGACTCTTCGAGCACGTTTGAGAGGACGTTGCTGATAGCGAAGACAACAATCGCAATAATCAGCAGCTGTAACAGATAGCTTTTAAGACTATTATTCATTAACTTTCACCGCGATTATATCCTGCGGTCCCTCGTGTTTTTATACAATTCCTCATATGCTTCTATGAGCTCGAGCAGGCCATCATCGTCTCGGTACTTCTTCCTGAAATATTGCAAAATGTCACATATGAGCTCAAGCAGCGCGTCGTAGTACTGGCATTTTTCGAGAAAGTTCTTGCGCGCGCAATCCCATATGACATAATAATATGCAGCACCCAGAATGACAACCATCGAGACGATAAATACGTCAGCTGTCACTGACATTTTCAATTTCGTTGTGATGTTCAGAGTCCACGCATATTGTCATGCTCTGGTTACCGCACACGTCACCTGGAGCACACGTAGCAAATTTTATTACGATGTCATCGATGGCAGCAGATGTTGTCAGGTCCTCTGGAGCAACTTTGACAACGCTTACTGTGCTACTCATCATGCATAAAAGTAGCACAGAGTATATCAGCAGAATTCGATGCATTTCGTATCACCACGTGTGAGAAAATGCTCACTCTGTGCTATCCCTGCTGTGCGTCCCTCGTGGTCTTCGAGCCGAGGTAGAACGCGATCACCATGCCCGCGAAGCCGAGCCACTGGCTGCCGTATTCCTTCGGGACATCCGGATTGAACGATGCTATGGCGGCTATCGCCAGTACCACGAGGCTGATCGCTATACGCTTCACACTATCAATTACTTTAATGATGTCTTCAGCGTTCATACTTATGCACTCTTCTGTAACACGCAAAACACGCTTACCTTGCCTGCTGATCTGGATGTCGTCGCCGCGCAGTCGAGCCACAGATGAGTTGTGGCGGCCATGTCAACTGATGCTGTCCCGTCTGGGATCACCGCGCGCATCATGCCGACGGTATCAGTAGTTGCTACTACCATATCTCCCGCGATTGCGGAACCACCGCCGGTGGCCGTCCCGAGCTTTATGGTGGCGCCCGTATCACCGTCGGCCAGCGCTTCTGTGACCGTCCAGTACCCACCAATCAGCGTGGCCTTCGCACCGATTGCACCGAGATCCACCGAGACTGCGTCATTCATGCCAAAATCTATCTCGCCAGTAACAACAAATATGGCGCTCTTGTCGTCGTCCTTGAGCTGATCGAGGCCGATGCTCCCGGCCTTGACGCCGAGCTTGCCGCCAGAAGCAGAGACTGTCAAACCATCAGCTATTGATGTCGCGATCGACCCCGGGACATCCGCGGCCAGCTTTGCCGCCGTGATCGACCCACCTGCAACTTTTCCAAACTTATTTGTAGCACCCATTTTAATATCCCCGATAAAATATTATCAGATTAGGTGCCACGTAAACTGCAAAAAATAGTGATGAATTGAGGAGGCGTATCGCCCTACCCTGATGGCTTGACAATCAAGTAACAGTGTAAAAAAATAGTGCAGAGTTGTGCCGTGCTGATACGGCACTTGAAACGTAATACAAATAAACAGGAGTCGCGGACCCCCACCAGGAGGGCACGCGATACCTCTGCCACAGTAAAAAATATTACGTTATGTTGATCTCAACGAAGGCCTCGTTGATGTGGATCTCACATGGGTTGACCCACTCTGTGATTTCTATCCAGAAGTTGCCGCCAGGCTGCTTCGGATAGTCGTCCTTGATATCGATTTCCTCGGATACAACGAATTCCGCGGCCTGCGGGTCGTATGGGATCACGTATGCGTATCCGGAGGGGACATACTGGCTCTCGATCAGCCATGTGTCCGGAGAATCGTTCTCGGACTTGCCAAACAGGCCTGCGACGTCCTTCCAGAACGGCCTCCTCTCGGAATCCATCGCGTTCAGATATGCCCTGGCCTGCCTGTTCACGAGCAGATATGCGGGCTTGAACATCGGATCCATGAGGGAGCACGCAAGATTTATGTCCTCGTATATGTCGCGTGTGTTGTCCTTGCCATCCCATGCGCCATTGTTATTGTATGTGCCGCCGGATGCTGCTACCTTGCCGTTCTCGTTCTTGCGGGCTGCACCGACGATGCCGATGAGATCGAGACCATCGCCGTTGATCGCGGTGTAGTCCTCTGTCTTGTGGATGTTCCTGATCGCGATATCGACATCCTTCGTCTTCATCGCAGCACCATCGGGCTTTGCCAGATCGCGCTCGTTTATGACGAAGGCTTCAGCAATCTGATAAATTTCGTGCTTCGCAGTCCTGACGCGTGTGGAGAACGGCTCGGGGATGGATCCCTTCGCTATGAACTGCGCGCGCCTGTCAGGCGAGTTGTAATAAGTAACACTATCGAAGTCAATATTCTTACCAACGTCGCGGTTGGGCAGATAGTTCCTCGCAAATAATGTGTTCTTGTACTGCCGCTCATATTCGTTAATCTCGCGGATCCAGGCTGTGACGAACTCCTGCGGAATGAAAGAAGCGTAATGCATTTCTGGCATTTTTTATCACCTTCTAAATAACCAGCTGAACCGGAATCTGGACCAGCTTGTAGACCTTGATACCTGTCGCGTGACTTGCGAGCGGCGTCTTTGCGACCGTGAACGTTGTCGTGGATGCGGCCGGATCGTCAACCATGTTGACCTCGGCGGCCTCGTCTGAACCTATAACAACGTAGTCGCCCTCGGCGAGATCCAGGCTGGCGACGAGCCCGGAGCATGTGAGAGTCTTTCCAGAAATTGCGGACACGGCCTGAGCGTAACCAGCATTTCCCGCGTCATTTCTGCCGACGTACTTGGCTACACTGTATACAGTTTTGCCTGCTGTCTCCGGTGCGAGGACACCGACACCCTCCGTGCCGGCACCGAGCGTTGGAAACTTTAGATAGTTGCCGGTGCACACAACCTCGCCGCCGAGCAGCCATGCGTTCGCTATGCCACTCGTTATTATCGGGACAACATCACCGGCGCTGTAGAATCCATCAACATCCTTGCCGACAGCATCGTCAGCCGCAACACCAATGTATCCGGCTACATTCGAGCCGCTATTGGTCATCATGATGTATCCGTCAGCAGCGCGCTTGACGAATGCACCAAATGCGACATCCTGACCAGAGGCGACGACTCCCGTCACGATGTCACGGGAACCTCCAGTCTTAACACCATTGAATATCATTTTGACTGTTCTCCTTCAATATTATAATGCAATTATGATCAAATTATGCATCGCGTAAAAAAATGGGTCATCGGACCTGCTTAGTCCTCAGCGTTTTCTTGAGCTCCTCCTTTGCCCTGGCAAGCTCGTCGTAATATTCACTTGTCCTGGCGACCGGTGTGCCCATCATTTTCTGATGGCCGACGCTCGCCTTCAGTATGCCAGGGTTCTGTGCAAAGTAATTCCAACCGTATACCCTGAAACCAGCGTAGTGCTCCTCGGCATCCTTGCGGGCAGCCGCGTTGAGCTGCATCCTGAATGCCTCGAAATCGTCCTGCGTCGCTGCATTCTGCCTGATCTCTCCAAGTGAATTGAGCTTGGCCTGAACCTCCGTGAGTTCATCAATAACTTCGTTCAGTTTCTGTACGAACTCCTCGGGAATGCGGACATCGACGACCACCCTGGAGTTCTCCTTGACGTCGTCCTCGTCCTCAGACTCATCCTCGTCCTCGAATTCGTCTTCCTCGTCCTCTTCGTCCTCCTCGTCGACCGGACACATACCATCAACAAGCTCGCTCATGTAGCACTCGTTGCCATCCTCATCGGTCACGAGCTCGTCCTCGTCCTCGAACTCATCCTCATCGTCGTAGTCTTCGTCATCGTAATCCTCGTCGT